>Ga0307515_10000747_pt1 | contig 75231 bp, 58 predicted proteins | sample 17_EM_MG_FD_194513 | JGI IMG/M metagenome (GOLD analysis project Ga0307515, IMG submission 194513) | Populus trichocarpa ectomycorrhiza microbial communities from riparian zone in the Pacific Northwest, United States - 17_EM | ecosystem: Host-associated > Plants > Roots > Unclassified | place...
GGGTTAGCAAAGTTTATCCCCCGCAAAAAACAGTATTAAAAAACATTTACCTATCGTTTTTTTATGGCGCCAAAATCGGCGTTATCGGCTTAAATGGTTCGGGTAAATCATCGTTATTAAAAATTATTGCAGGCATTGATAAAACCAATATAGGCGAGGTTGTTTTTTCGCCGGGCTATACCGTTGGTTACCTGAGCCAGGAGCCCGAGCTTGATCCTGAGAAAACCGTACGCGAAATTGTGGAAGAAGGCGTTGCCGAAACCACGGCCTTATTAAAGGAGTACGAAGAGATAAACGAAAAATTTGGCCTGGAAGAGTATTATGGCGATGCCGATAAAATGGACAAGCTGATGAACCGCCAGGGCGAATTGCAGGACCAGATTGACGCCGTAAACGCATGGGAACTGGACACCAAACTGGAACGCGCCATGGACGCCCTGCGCTGCCCGGAGCCGGATACCAAAATTTCGGTATTATCGGGAGGTGAGCGCCGCCGCGTGGCCTTGTGCCGCCTTTTATTAAAGGAACCGGATGTGTTACTGTTAGATGAGCCTACCAACCACTTGGATGCCGAATCGATAGATTGGCTGGAGCAACATTTACAACAATATAAAGGTACCGTTATAGCCGTGACACATGATAGATATTTCCTGGATAACGTTGCCGGATGGATCCTGGAGCTTGACCGTGGAGAAGGAATCCCATGGAAGGGAAATTATTCCTCATGGTTGGATCAAAAAGCCAAACGTTTGGCCCAGGAAGATAAAACCGAAAGCAAACGCCAGAAAACCCTGGAGCGCGAACTGGAATGGGTACGCATGGGACCAAAAGGCCGCCACGCCAAATCAAAAGCACGTTTAGGCAATTACGAAAAACTGGCATCCGAAGAAACCAAGGAACGCGAAGACAAACTGGAACTGTTTATCCCCCCAGGCCCGCGTTTGGGTAATATTGTGATTGAGGCCAATGGTGTAAGTAAATCATACGGCGATAAATTATTGTTTGATAACCTGAGTTTCTCGTTACCTCCCGCAGGTATTGTGGGCATCATAGGCCCCAACGGCGCGGGTAAAACCACGTTGTTCCGCTTGATTACCGGGCAGGACCAGCCAGATGCAGGTACCTTCCGTGTAGGCCCGACGGTAGCCTTAGGTTATGTTGACCAGATGCACGACGACCTTGACCCCAACAAATCTGTTTGGGAAAACGTTACCGGCGGGCTGGAAACCATTATGGTGGGCAACAAACCCTTAAACTCGCGTGCATACGTATCCAAGTTTAACTTTAACGGCGCCGATCAGCAGAAAAAAGTAGGCGTATTATCGGGCGGTGAGCGTAACCGGGTGCACCTGTCTATCACCCTCAAAAAAGGGTCGAACGTATTGCTGCTGGATGAGCCAACCAACGATATCGACGTAAACACCTTACGTGCGCTGGAAGAAGCCCTTGAAAACTTTGGCGGCTGCGCCGTAGTGATCAGCCACGACCGCTGGTTCCTCGACCGTATTTGCACCCACATCCTTGCTTTTGAAGGCAACTCGCAGGTTTACTTCTTTGAAGGTAACTACTCCGACTACGAAGAAAACCGCAAGAAACGCTTAGGTGATGTTGCGCCGAAGAGGATTAAGTATAAGAAATTGACGGTGTAGGAGCACCCTCTAAATCTCCCCCTGAAGGGGGAGACTTTTGAATTGCATAGCGAATATTCCCAGACTTACGAAGTTTTAAAAACTTCGTAAGTCTTCAAGCCAAACCTGAATCCCTTACACATCAATGAGCCAATTAAACTTTTTTATAACCCGTGACGAAACGATAAGTATATTGAACGTCCTTATCGATACAGGCCAAGTTGACATCTTTATCGGAGAATCTTTTGAGGCGGAAAAACCGGAACCCGTTACCCGAATTACAGATTCAATAGATTCCAATCGCTTTATACTCTGGCTAAAAAATGAATTTAGAGAACCGAAAGGATTTAAATTAAATCAAGGCGATAACAAAGATCGATTTATGTTTGATTATTACAAAGACCCCATCATACAATTTACCGATTGTAAAAGAACACCAACATTGATCTCGCCCGGTCGTATTTTTTATAAGGCCGGATGGGTAGAACATGAAGCACTAAGGCAGAAGCATAAAAATTGGGGCATAAGAGTATCACGTTTAATTGATAAAAGGCTCGATAAATTGAACAGCATCTGGAGAATATCTGATGATGTAAAAGATTGGGTGGTAAATGGCGGTAATTTAGAATTAGGGCCGGGTGGGAAGATTGTTTATAAAGATAACCTTACATCAATTAGGTAGGCACGGGGCAAATCAAGAACGATTAGCGCTGATCTCGATTTGCTATCTACAGAAAGTAAGTCCCTGCGCTTAAAATTAGAACTCTTCAATCAGTACTTATTTGTGAAAAAACACATTGCTCCTCTCAAACAAGTCGACAATCAACATAGTAAAATATTTTTTACTATACTATTTTTTATTGGATTGGCGTCAACCATATTTGAAATACATGTTTATCAAAAAACATTCATTCCAATATACATCCCTGTTTCCTTATATATTATTAGCGGGGTACTTTCAACACCGTTTTTTCTTAACACCCTTCGGCAAACTTTAGACGGAAGTGGATTACTCTGGCAATATGTGTTAAATACAATTTCCTGGGGAGGCGTAGTTGCCGCCCTTTTTATGGCCGTCAATTTTTACTGGGGAAAAGGAGACATATATTCTGTAACCTTGCCTATTTTACATTCAGAGCATTCCTATAGTAATAGAAATGGCTGTTATATCCTTAATATAAAAGTTGAATATGAAGAGGTGCAAAGAGATCTGGTATTTTCATGTGACACCTCAAACCTTAAAAATCTTGACATAGTCATACTCACGCTCGACAAAGGTTTACTTGGATATGATGTTATAAAAAATCAAAAGTTCTTAAAGAAGAATTAATAACTCTTCAACCCTCCGTCAAAAAACACACTTAGTATCAATTCCTTAACTTAACTCATTAAAAAAATCCCTAACTTGCCGTTTTCTAATAAATAATACTTTAAGGCCATGACAGAGACGCTGGACATCAAGATCACCAAGACCACGCATTCCCGTTTAGCAGAAACGGATTTTGACAACTTACCTTTCGGAAAAACATTTTCTGACCACATGTTTGTGGCCGATTATGCTGATGGTGAATGGAAAAACCTGCAGGTCATTCCCTACGGCGAGATTGGTTTAAGCCCGGCAATTTCGGCCCTGCATTATGGTCAGGCATTTTTTGAAGGTTTAAAAGCCTACAAACATGCCGATGGAAAAGTAACCATTTTCCGCCCTGATAAAAACTCTATCCGTTTAAACAAATCGGCAGAGAGGCTTTGTATGCCTGCCCTGCCCGAAGAAATATTTTTACAAAGTATGGCGGCCGTTGTCGACCTTGACCGCGAGTGGGTACCATCAAAGCCAAACCATGCTTTATACATCCGCCCGTTCATGTTTGCTACAGATCCTTACCTGGGCGTAACACCATCGGCAACTTACAAATACATGGTATTGTGCGGCCCGGTTGGTCCGTATTTTTCAAAAACATTACGTGTAAAAATTGAAACCTATTACACCCGCGCTGCCGAAGGCGGCATGGGCTACGCAAAAGCAGCCGGTAACTACGGCGGCTCGATGCTGCCTGCCCGTAAAGCAGCCGAAGAAGGCTTTGACCAACTGATATGGACAGATGCCAAAGAACATAAATACGTTGAAGAAATGGGTGCAGCAAACGCCATGTTTATGCTGGATGGCAAACTGATAACCGCCGAAGCAAAAGACACCATTTTAGATGGCGTAACCCGCGACACCGTTATCGCTTTGGCCAAAGAGTGGGGCATCCCGGTTGAAACCCGCAAAGTTTCGGTTGCCGAAATTATCGAAGGCGCCAAAACCGGCAAACTAACCGATGCTTTTGGCGCAGGCACAGCAGCAACCATCGCTTCGGTAGGCTCTATCAGTGTTGATGGCGAGGAATATTTCCTGAGCGATCCAAAAACGCGCGAATTCTCCCAAAAAGTATTGGCCACCCTTGATGCCATTAAATACGGCCGTGCCGAAGATACTCATGGATGGAATTACCTGGTAGGGTAAAGAGGTTATACGTTGTACGTTTGACGTTATACGTTTTAAAATGTAAAAGGGAGTAATGCTGACGCATCACTCCCTTTTACATTATGTCTAAAATTTGTTTTTATCTTCCCTCAAACGTATAACCTATCACGTAACACGTACAACTTCTCACGTAATACGTCAAACGTATAACCTAATCAACTGATACCGTCAGTCCTTCTTGCTGAAGAATTTTACGGAAAATTTCCATTTCGGTAAAGGAGCCTTCGAGTACAGCGCACTTCCCTTCATTATGTACCTTCCAGGCTATTTTTTCGGCCTGCGGTTCGGAGTAATCGAGGTACTTCATCATACAATGGATCACATGGTCAAACGTGTTGAAATCATCGTTCCATAATATCAGGCGGTGAACTTCCTTAAGTCCTGCCAGTAATTCTTCGAGGGTAAATGTTTCTTCCTGTGTTTCAGTTGGCATACGTAACTACAAAATTACTCAAAAACAATAATAAAAACAGTAAAATCGTGTTCAATTCACTTAAAAATCATACCCCAACGGTGTGCCTGCTACACACCGGACAATCTAAACATCATGAAAAAAATCGCTGTTTGCATTATCATCCCATTAGCAGTTCAACTATTTGCCATTGCCGCGGCAAACGCCCAGGCACCAAAAAACGGCCCGGTCAGGTTACAGCCCCCACCTCCAACCATCAAAGTAGATGGTGATGCCAAGGATTGGGGCGATAGCCTGCGCTACTTTAACGAAGACAGGAAACTGAACTACGCACTGGCTAATGACCAAACTACCCTTTACGCCGCCATCAAAATAACCGATAAAATGGACCAGATGCGCACGCTGAATGCAGGGATCACCCTAAGCATTGATAATAAAGGTAAAAAGAAAGAAAGCTTCTCGCTCACCTTCCCGTTAGCCGAACCGGGCAGCAAACCAGATTTTGGCAAACGCCCCGACGACAATACCGAAGTTACCCAGCAAGACCGCGACGATTTGCAGCGCGAACGCATAACCAAGCTACGCGATATTAAAGTTGCCGGCTTTAAAGATATCGAGGGCGATATGATTACCACATCCAATACCTACGGCATTAAGGCCGCTATTGATTATGATACCGAAGGCAACCTCATTTATGAAATAGCCATCCCCCTAAGTTTTTTCCATGCCGATGACCAGTTCAAAACCGAATGGGCGTTCAATTTCAAAATAAACGGCATCCAAAAGCCAAAAGGTGACGGAGCGGAAAACAATGGTGAACGGCAAGGTGGCAGCATGGGCGGCGGCGGTGGTCGCGGAGGACGTGGCGGTGGTATGGGAGGTAGCGGCGGCGGTATGGGAGGTGGCGGCGGACGTGGCGGCAGGGGCGGTCGCGGAGGCGGCTTCAGTGGCGGCGGCGCAGAAGGCGGCCGCAGCGAGCTATCCAAATCAACCGATTTTTGGGAAAAGTTTTACCTCAATAAAAATTAAGGATTAGTTATCGGGTTTGGGTTAAGCCGATGAAAACCGGCCAAAACCCAGGCCTATTTTTTAAACTGTGCCAGTATCTCGGGTATCAGCTTTAACACCCACTGGTTGTACATTTTGGCAGACGGATGCAACCTGTCATTAGCCAGGAGGCTAAGGTCAAACGCGGCTTGTTTTGATATGGCGGTAATATCAACATAAATAACCCCTCCCTTTTTGCACTCGTCCAGGTTAATGGCGTTAAATTGGTCTATATCGGGGCCAATCACCGCATCATTTCCATTGGCAAAGGGCGTTACACCATAATCCGGGATAGACAATACAAACACATGCTTTTTATTGCCCTTTGCAAACTTGATAGCCGTGTTTAAAACCGCTGCAAATTTAATAAGGTAGTTATCTTTACTATAGCCCCCGTACTGGTCGTTAACACCAATGAGTAAGGTTACAAAATCATAAGTTTTATCGTTGATAGTGCTGTTTTTGATGGCATCTATCAGTTGGTCGGTTATCCAACCGGTACGGGCTATAATGGTAGGTTCATCAACTTTAAACCCTGGCAGAGTGGCCGCAAGCTGATAAGGGAACGACTCTGGCGCCGTTACAGACTGGCCTATGGTATACGAATCGCCCAAGGCAAGGTAACTCAGGGTATCTGTTACAGCGCCGGTTGCCGGTACCGTATCTGTCGGCGACGGGATGGGTTCGCTATTCATATTTTGCATCGGGTCGGTCTTTTTTGAGCACGCGGTTAGCGCACTTATCGAAAATAAAATTATAAATAGTGCTTTCATGACAACATCTCCATATCAAACAATACGGAAATGTGGTGCTTAAGGATTTCCTTTACTTCATTTATATTTACCTCGTAACCAAGTTCCTGCTGCATCGAGGTTACGGCCTTATCATCAATACCGCAAGGCACAATGTTTTTAAAATAACCGAGGTTGGGGTTTACATTAAAAGCCAGCCCATGCATGGTTACCCAACGGCTACAGCGCACACCCATTGCGCAAATTTTGCGTGCCTTTTCGTTATCTGCATCAAACCAAACGCCGGTGTAACCCGGGTAACGGCCTGCCTTTAAACCATAATCGGCCAGGGTTAATATTACAGCCTCTTCCAGCGTACGCAGATAGAGGTGAATATCAGTAAAAAAATTATCCAAATCCAATATCGGGTACGATACTATTTGCCCCGGGCCATGATAGGTAATATCACCGCCCCGGTTAATGGTATAGTAAACGGCCTGCTTTGCTTTTAGCCCGGCTTCATCCAATAGCAAGTGCTCTGGCTTGCCGCTTTTGCCTAAGGTATACACATGGGGGTGTTCGCAAAAAACAAGATAATTGAAGGTTTCATCGGCTTCAAAAGGTTCAAATGTGTTTGCGGGAACCAATACCTTAGCTGCCTCCCCATAAGCCAGCTCGTTATTGCGGTTATCCAGCTTGGTTTTTACAGTGGTCGAAAACAAGTCTTCCTGCCTGTCCCAGGCCCGCTGGTAATCTATCAGGCCCCAATCCTGGAAAAATACTTTCTTATTCTTCATCACTTATCTTCTTTTACGTAGCCAATCATATAATCGGCGTATTGCATATAGCCAACCGTATAGTCCAAATTAAGTTCATTTTTATGCAAATTGGCATTCAGCACGCCGTGATGTTCAAAGTTAAAAGGCTCTAAAAAAATGTTATCAGCAAATGATACTTCTTTTTGCCCGTTGCATTTATAAACGGCTTCTTTGGCACACCAGCAAACATACAGGTGTTCTATTTTTTTATCCTCGCCAATAAAAGCGAGTTCATCGGCTCGCATAAATTTAGTGGCTATCCGTTCCACCTTTTCTTTTATCTGCTCAATATCAATACCCACTTTATGGGTTTTGCTGATCATCACCGCCGCGTAATCAAACGAATGGCTCAGCGAAATATGGTATGGCAGGTTTACCAGGTAAGGTTTACCATGCACGTCTACTTTGCAATCAATATATTCATCGGTGCTTAGCATTTTACGCAACAATACACGGGTACCAAGCCAATGCAGGTAGCGTTTACTATGGCTTAGCTTTTCAACGTAAGCTTTCTCATCTTCATCCAATTGCAATTGCTTATACAGCTCATCTGCCTGCTCCTCTATTTTCCAGAGTGCAAACTCAGTATCATCATCAATACGCTGCCTGTATGCTATCGCCATAAAAGTAAAATTGCAAAATCGGACGCAAACTTATGCCAAATAAATTTAATTATAATAATTGCCATATCATATTCATAAACGATTGATTTTTAATTAACTGTATACCAAATTCTGTTCAACAATCAATTTCAACAATGTTTGGTTGTTTGTTGTTGCCTGTTGCGGTAATTAGTTATATTTTCGCCCCTCATCAAATTCTACTATGATATTATCTGACAAGCGCATCCTCGAAGAAATAGAAAAAGGGACCATTATTATTGAGCCATTCTCGCGTGAGCAGCTTGGTACCAATTCCTATGATGTGCATTTGGGTAAACACCTGGCTACTTACCGCGATAGGGTACTTGATGCCAAAAAACATAACGAGATTGATGCCTTTGAAATACCCAAAGAGGGCTTTGTACTACAGCCTAATACCCTTTACCTGGGCGTAACGGTAGAGTATACCGAAACCCATAAACATGTACCCTTTTTGGAAGGAAAATCGAGCACCGGGCGTTTGGGTATTGATATACACGCCACAGCCGGTAAAGGCGATGTTGGTTTTTGCAACACCTGGACATTGGAAATATCATGCGCCCAACCAGTGCGCGTATACGCCGGCATGCCCATTGGCCAGCTGATATATTTTGTAGTTGAAGGCGAAATAGAAACTTTATACAACACCAAGGGAAACGCCAAATACAACAACCCCACCACACGCCCTGTTGAAAGCATGATGTGGAAGAACAAGTTTTGATACGTTGTAGGTTGGACGTGGTACGTTTTACGTTTTTTTTTGGATTGTAAAACACCCCCACCGCACGCCCTGTTGAAGCATGATGAGGACGAACAAGTTTTAGGACGTTGTAGTTTTATAATATATTTCTTTAAATTTGTTAATAACACAAATTAAATCATATGTTCACAGAGATCAGGAAATTGCATTTAATTGAAGAAGTAATTAAATTAAGAAGCGAAAAGACATTGATGCAAATTGAGTATATCTTAAAAACCGCGGTATCTACTGAATCGGCTGGTCGACCGTCTGCACATAATTTTCTTGGTAAAATATCAAAAAAAGATATCACGCTTATGGAAAATGCAATACAGGAAGGCTGTGAGCAAATTGATGCGGATGACTGGAATTAATGTTTTACTGGATACCAATATTGTCTCGGCATTACTCAAAGGGGAAGTTACCGTGGCAAACAAAATAGATGATGCCAATGAAGTTTACATTCCTGTCATCGTAATAGGCGAACTGTATTATGGTGCCGAATACTCAACCCAAATTCAAAAAAAACACAAACAACATTCTTAAATTATCTCAAACGTATACTGTATTATCTGCCGATGCAGAAACGGCTCGTTTATACGGCATCATAAAAGCAGCCCTGAGAAAACAGGGAACACCTATCCCTGAAAATGATATATGGATCGCCGCCCAGTCTAAACAATATCGCCTTACTTTAATTACAAGAGACAAACATTTTAGTCATATTGCCGATTTGGACACGGAAAGCTGGTAAGCGTCGAAATTATTTTTTCCAGCTGATTAAACCTTTACCTAAACCAACAGTCCAACCGCCAGTTATCCAAAACCTCTACCTATGAAAACCAACAACCATACCCTTAAACACAGGTTTATCAACGTACAACTTATAACGTAACACGTAAAACCTAACCCGATTTCCGGTCTTGCCCTCGTAACACACTTGTTATAATACTATTATAATATTTTCTGTAGATTGAAAATTATTTACCTGATGAAAAACAAACATCTTTTTGCCGGTTTATTGATAACTGTTATCGCTACAGCTATTTTGAGTTTCAAAGGCCCGGGCGAAGACCTGCTACGTAAAATGGTCGACCAGCTCGATAAATGGCGTGGCGAGCATCCGCAGGAAAAAGTTTATCTGCAACTTGATAAACCCAGCTATGCCATTGGCGATGACATTTGGTTTAAGGCTTACGTAACCATAGGTAACAAACACCAGCTTTCGGCATTAAGCGAAATTTTGAATGTAGATTTGATTGATGAAAATGACTCCGTAAAACGCAGCATCAAACTACCACTTATCAGCGGCCTGGCTAATGGCGATTTTGCCCTTGCCGATTCGATGCAGGAAGGCACCTACCGCATCCGCGCTTATACCAACTGGATGCGGAACGAAAGCGAAGCCTATTTTTTTGATAAAACTATCACCGTTGTAAATAGCATCAGGAGTGATGTTTTTACTAAAACGGCGTTTACCTACACCACCCAAAACGGCAAACAAAAAATAAACGCGCTTATCACTTATAGCAATATCAACGGCGAACCTTACGTGGCTAAAGAAGTAGGCTACCAAATACAGCTAAATGGTAAAACCGTTTTTAAAGGCAAAGGCACTACCGACGATAAAGGCAATATTAATGCAAGCTTTGTAAATACCACTAATGATTTAGCGGCCACCGGTCAAATACTAACCACCATTAAATACGCTGATAAGAAAACAGCCGATAAAACAATAGCCATAAAAGCGGTATCTGATAAAATCGATGTGCAGTTTTTCCCCGAAAGCGGCACACTGGTTAATGGGGTAAACTCGAAAATATCATTTAAGGCAATTGGCGCCGATGGTTTAGGGATAAATGTAAAAGGAACTGTAGTAGATGACCAAAACCAAACGGTCATTACTTTTAACAGCACACACCTGGGGATGGGTGTTTTCAAGTTTGCGCCTTCTGCTGGTAAAACTTACAAAGCACACGTTACCTACCCCGATGGCTCCGAAGGGGTGTTTGATTTGCCCCGGGCGGTTGACAACGGGTATTCGTTAGCGATAGACAATTCGGACGATGACAATATAGATGTTACCATATTACCCGGCAAAGATTTGCTAAACAACGCCGGCCAGGTAAACAGCCTTTTGTTGGTGGCCCAGGTAGGCGGCCAAATTTATTATGCAGGCAACAGCCCCAGCGGGGTTAAAACGTTTACAGCAACAATACCCAAAAGCAAATTCCCATCGGGAATTGTACAGTTTACCTTGTTCTCTGGTAACGGCGAACCGCTAAACGAGCGCCTGGTATTTGTTAAAAACAATGACGATTTAAAGCTTTCGGTAACTGCCGATAAACCAAAATACGCCCCCCGCGAAAAAGTAACCATCAGCCTTAACGCTAAAAACACAGAGGATAAACCGGCAAGTGCCAGCTTCTCGGCCGCGGTTATCGACATGTCGAAAGTTCCGGTTGATGAAACAGTTGAAGAAAGTATTTTATCCAACATCCTCCTTTCATCAGATTTGAAAGGTTATATCGAAAAACCTGGTTACTATTTCCACAACGCTAATGCAAATGCCAAGGCTGATCTGGATGTACTGCTCATGACGCAGGGCTATCGCCGTTTTGAATGGAAAAAAATATTGAACGACCAGTTTAACCCCATAGTTTATAAACCCGAAAAAACCTTGCAGGTATCGGGCCATTTAAAAACCGTTTGGGGCAAACCTGTTGTAAGGGGTAAAGTAACATTATTCACTACAGCGGGTGGCGTTTTTATGATTGATACGGTATCTGACGACAAGGGTAACTTTGTTTTTAAAGACCTTGTTTTCAGGGACAGTATCCGTTTTGTGATACAGGCACGTACTGCTAAAGATCGCAAAAACCTTGAAATTGAGCTGGACAACATTGCCCCGCAGGCACCGGGCAAAAACAAAAACGCCCCCGATGTACAGGTAAACATTAGCGATGGCCAGTCTGTTTACCTTAAAAACAGCAAAAACAAGTTTAATGAAGATATTAAATATGGAATTGGCAATCATACCATTGTGCTGAAAGAAGTGTTTATAAAAGACGTAAAGAGCAAAAAAGACCTTGTTAAAAACTCCAATAACTTAAATGGCCCCGGTAATGCCGATCAGGTGCTTACTTACAAAGATTTTGAAAACATGGGCGGTATGTTTGTCAATGCCTTACAGATGAAAATATTTGGGGTAACCTTTAGGAACGGCGTGCCATACTCAACCCGGAGCCAGGGCCAGCCTATGACCGTTATGGTTGATGGGGTACAGATGGAAGGCGATTATTTAAATACCCTATCAGTAAATGACGTAGGAAGCGTTGAGGTTTTACGCTCAATAGGCAATACGGCAATTTATGGTTTTCGTGGCGGCGGCGGCGTTTTGGTTATTACTACTAAACGCGGTGGCGAGGGTTCTGTTTACAACCGTTACGCGCCAGGCGTTGTAACCTACGCGCCAAAGGGCTATTACAAAGCCCGCGAATTTTATTCGCCGGCTTATGACGATCCTAAAACAAACACCCAAATGCAGGACCTGCGCTCAACCATATACTGGAAACCTAATATTGTAACCGATAAAGACGGCAACGCAACATTCTCTTTCTTCAACGCCGACGCCAAAGCCACTTATCGCATTTTAATTGAAGGGATTGATGTTGACGGCAACCTTGGCAGGCAGGTTTATACTTATAAGGTAGAGTAAACGGGTTTGTAGTATTTTGTTTATTGCGTATATTAACGCCAATATTGCACTCATTGTCTTTTATGAAATTTCGCCTAACCTTCATTTTCCTGGGTACTTTGCTTTGCGCCCTAAACAGTTTTGCACAAACTGATACCGGCTTTTTAACCAGGGCTGTCAATTCGCTCGAAAAATATTCGTCGGTGAATCCTGTCGAAAAAGTGCACCTGCATATCGACAAACAAGGTTATATGCCTGGCGATACCATTGGGTTTAAAGTTTACACCGTTGCCGGGGCAGATCATGGTTTGTCTGCAATAAGCGGCATTGTCCACGTAGAGTTGCTTACCGAAAAAGACTCGATTATTAACCGCATAGCTTTACCATTAAGCTCGGGCGTAACCTGGGGAGATTTTGCTTTATCCGCGTTACTTAAAAACGGCAATTATCATATCCGCGCGTACACCAACTGGATGCGTAATTTCAGCCCCGGTTATTTCTTCGATCAGCCTATTCGCTTAAGTGAGCCATTAACCGGCGTTTTGCAAAAAAAACAAAGATCAAACCCAAACCCCGATGTTCAGTTTTTTGCGGAGGGAGGCTTTCTTGTTAACGGCCTGCGTACCAAAGTAGCTATTAAAGCCGTAGGCGTCAACGGCCTTGGCGAAAACGTTGATGGCTCAGTTATAGATGGCGATGGTAATGAAGTTTCGGTGTTTAGTTGCCAGCACCTCGGCATGGGTATGTTTGCAATTACACCACAGGCAGGTAAAAGTTACAAAGTCAAAATTATCCGCAACGATGGTAAACAGTTCACGGTAAACCTACCCAAAGCGCAGGATGATGGCTTTGCCATCGCCATAAATAATAGCCGGCCTGATAGTTTAAGCATACGGGTTGCGGCTTCAGCAAAATTATTCGATGCTAAAAAAGGCGCACGATATTACCTGTTGGCGCAATCGGGGAATAAGGTTTATTACACTGCCGATTTTAAATTATCAGCACAAAGTTTTACAACCCTAATAGATAAAAAAAGGTTTCCAACCGGCATCGTCCAGTTTACCTTGTTTACAGATAGCGGCGAACCACTTAACGAACGTATCGCTTTTATCCGACACGACGACCAATTGAAAATTAACCTTACATCTGCAAAGGAAACTCACGCCAGCCGGCAAAAAGTAACTATTAATATTGGAGCGAACAATAAGGACGGCAAACCTGTTTTAGGTAGTTTTTCGGCAGCTGTTATTAACCAGGACCTGGTAAATTATGATCAGACAACCGCAAATTCAATTTTCAGCGACCTGCTGCTTACATCTGACATTAAGGGCTATGTTGAGCAGCCTGATTATTATTTTACCGATGTAACCGATAAAACCAATGCCAATCTTGACCTGCTGATGCTTACCCAGGGTTATCATAGGTTTGAATGGAAACAGGTGATGGAGGAAAAATACCAGCAGCTCAGCTTTGAACCGGAAAATGAACTATCGCTAACGGGATATTTGAAAACTAATAACGGCAAACCTGTATCAAAAGGAAAAGTTTTATTGTACAAAACGAAAAATGGCTGGTTTAAACTTGACACACTTACCGACCAAAACGGGAGGTTTATATTCAAGGGACTTATTCCCGATCCAGATACTACGTTAAAATATGTTATTCAGGGACGTACCGGCTTTAATAAAAGAAACCTTGTTATTAGTATTGATACCATAGCGCCTTTTATAGAAAATAAAAAAACACCCAATAGTTTTATGCAAAGCGATACCATAAAACTAACCGCTTATCAAAAACAGGTCGGTCAGCAACTTAAACTAAGTCTCGATAAACGTATTATTCCACTTAAAGAAGTAACTATAAAGGCCGAAAAAGCACCCTTAAGTCCTGTAACTATGAATCCCGATCAAATGATAAGCGGCTTTCCTAAGGAAGCATCGGGCCAAAAGCTGAGCGATTTTCTTACTGCGCGTATCAGGGGCGTAATTTTCCTTAACGGATTGCCCTATTCGTCCAGGGTCCCAAAACAGCCGATGACAATTTTGCTCGACGGATCAGTAGTGCCGCCTGAACTATTCCAAACAATAAATGCATCGGAAGTGGAGGGCATTGAAGTATTAAGAACATCCGGCAAAGCTGATCCTGTTACGGGAATTACAAATGTACTTATGATTACCAGCAAGCGGGGAGTAGGACTTTATACCAAAGAGGAGACGCCCGATGTTATCACATATGTATCAAATGGCCTATACAAAGCGCGCGAGTATTATTCGCCTCAATATAACATTATGGCTGGTTATCAACAGCCCGACCTACGAACAACCATTTATTGGAAACCAGATATAGTTACCGATAAAAACGGCAACGCAAGCTTTTCATTTTATAATGCCGATACCAGGGGTACTTACCGCGTTACGGTTGAGGGCATTGACACCGAAGGTAATATTAGCAGGCAAGTATATACTTATAAAGTGGAATAACGGAGCAGGCAGCCCACACTGTGAACTGGCATTTAAAAAACGGTATATGAATGGCATACGGTTAATATTACGGGTGTTTGTTTTTTTGATAGCAACGCCTCCTTTGACTTGCCTGGCACAATCGGCCATATCAGGCAAAATATTAGATATGACGGGCAGTAAACCTATTGCCAACGCTAGTGTTTTTTTAAGTAATGCCACCGTTGGCGATAAAACCGCCGACGATGGTACATTTACCTTGCACAACATAAAACCGGGTAAATACCAACTGGTGGTATCGGTTATCGGGTTTGAAACTTATACGCAGTTGCTTATGGTAGGCAATGGAGACATAAAGCTCCCTGATATCCCAATGATGTCTAAGACCTTCCTGTTAAATGAAGTAAAAATCAAGCCGAAGGATGATCGTAACCGCGATCATTACTATATTCTATTTCAGGATAATTTTTTAGGCACATCTGAACTTACAAAGCAATGCCGCATTGTAAACCCCGAAATTATCGATTTTGATTACGATAATAAAACCCACGTGCTTAAAGCCTCTTCGGCCGACTTTTTAATAATTGAAAACAAGGCCCTTGGCTATACGCTTAAATACCTCCTATCAGGCTTTATGATGACCGATGGTAACGTAACCGAAAAAAGCGTTTCATACAAGGGCTTTGTTTTGTTTGAAGAAATGAAAGAATCAGAACAACAAATAAAACGCTGGCAAAAAGTAAGGCAGCAGGTTTATGAAAATTCTTCGGTACATTTTTTACGGGCCTTACTAGATCAGCGCATCGGACCCGAGGGATTCAAAGTTCAGCAATTGGCCATTTACTACAATCCCGAAAGGCCAGCAGACACATTAATTAACTCGAAAATAAAGTATTATACTGCGTTAACATCCAAAACCAACAATACCCACGACTCATTATCCTACTGGGTAAAAAAATCTAAAATAAAAAAGGATCTGCTAAAGCTGAACCCATATCCGTTGACGGATAATGAGATCATACAAAAAACAAATCAGCCCGGCCTATACGCGCTGGGTTGTGAAAACGACGCGCTTTATGTTACTTATAACAAATACGGTCAGTTTGAAAAAAAGGGATACATCAGCAACGTTGATGACAGGTATAATACCGAAAACTCGCTGGTTAAATTCAGTTCATCATACGCCTTTTTTGACAATAACGGGTGGATAAGTAATCCCGAAAGTGTTCAGTTTAGTGGCGTGTGGGCCAGACAGCGCATTGCCGAGTTACTACCCCAGGATTATGAACCTTCAAATATTAAAATCAGCCGGGCAGATACCGGACTAACCAATATAATGTCGGCCATGACCAAATACTCGGCAGGCCACGCCACTGAAAAAACATACTCGCATCTTGATAAAACTAATTATATGCCCGGTGATACCATTTGGTTTAAGGCCTATGTGGTAAGCGGCGAAAACCATGCTTTATCGGCAATCAGTAACGTAGCACATGTTGAATTACTTAACGCAAAAGACTCGGTAATAAGCCAAATAGCCTTGCCTTTAAGTTCGGGCATAGGCTGGGGCGATATTTCCTTGCCCGCCTTGGTAAAACCGGGCAAATATCAGTTACGGGCCTATACTAATTGGATGCGCAATGATGATCCTTCTTATTTCTTTAACCAACAGATAAACATAGGCGATTTACAAACCGTGCAGGCAAAAAAAAACAATATAATAGCTAAGCCCGATGTCCAGTTTTTTCCGGAGGGAGGCCTGCTCATTAACGGGTTACGATCAAAAGTCGCGGTAAAGTCGGTAAACGAAAAAGGCCTTGGCGAAGACGTGGAAGGATTAGTGACGGATAATGAGGACAATGAAGTAGCCCAATTTAAAACTCAGCATTTAGGGATGGGGATATTTGCCATTACACCGGCAGCAGGCAAACTTTACAAAGTTAAAATAACGTGTAAAAATGGCTCCCGGTATAGCTATGACTTACCGAAAACACACGACGAAGGTTTTGCCATCGCCATTAATAACACACTGACAGATAGTTTGAGTATACGGATAGCAGCATCGAATAAGTTATTTGAAGCTCAGCAAGGAGCAGGCTACTACCTGCTGGCACAATCGGGTGGTAAAATTTGCTATACAGCCGGGTTCAGGTTGGTGGCACAAAGTTTCAATACCGTTATTGATAAAAAACGTTTTCCAACCGGGATAACACGATTTACACTATTTGCTGCTAATGGCGAGCCGCTTAATGAACGTGTAGTCTTTATCCAAAACAATGATGCGCTCAAACTCAACATAATGTCGGCCGGTAAAACTTTTGCAACCAGGCAAAAGGTAAAACTTAGCTTAGATGCCAAAACCGCCGACCATCGCAATATTACAGGTAGCTTTTCGGTATCTGTGATCAATGAAGATTTTGTACCTGGAGATGAATTGTCAGAAAATACAATCCTGAACAATTTGCTGCTCACCTCGGATATTAAAGGGCATATCGAGCAGCCCAACTATTACTTTACTGAGATAACCGATAAAACCCGGGCCGACCTGGATATATTAATGCTTACGCAGGGTTATCATCGTTTTAAATGGAAACAGGTATTAGCTAATAAAGATCAACAACCGGCATTTGAAGCCGAAAAATCACTACAGATTTCCGGATACGTAAAAACCTTAGATGGCAAGCCTGTACCTGGCGGCAAAGTAAAGCTGTTAACAACTAAATCGGGCATTTTTATGTTAGATACCGTAACCAATGAAAACGGAAAATTCAGTTTTAACAGGCTTCCCGAGGATAGTGCCCGGTACGTGATACAGGCCCGCACCGATAAGGATAAAAAAAATGTAATGATTGTGCTTGATACGCTATCCGGTTATAAGCACCTTGTTGTTGCCGAACTACCTGCCGAAAAAGATACAGTAAAGGAACTAACAACTTACCAAAAACAGGTTAAACAACAGTTAAAATTAAGTTTGGATAAGCGTGTAATACAGCTAAAAGAAGTAGTAATAAAAGCTAAACCGGAACCCGAAAGAGATCCCTTTGCTCATGCCGATCAACCCGATCAGGTGATAACAAATTTTCCGAAAGAAAGTGCTATCGGCCTTAAGTCTTTTTTGGTGAACAAATTAAGAAACGTGGTTTTAATGGATCCCGACAATGATAAAATTTTCGAGTTTTACTCTGCCAGGGCTATTGCACGAGACGTAAAACATGTGAAACCCCTAATGGTTAAGCTCGACGGGGCAGTTGTTAGTGCCGATACGTTTGACAGCATCATGTTAACAGAAATTGAGAGGGCAGAACTAATTACCACAACCGGCAAAATGGACATGACTACAGGTGCCAAAGAAGTACTTTACCTCATTTCGAGAAAACAACGAGGTAATTCCAAACCATCAACCCCGGATGTTATTACATACCAATCAAACGGACTATACAAGGCAAGGGAATTTTATTCTCCCAAATATGATAAGATCAATCAAAGCTACCCGAAGCCCGATTTGCGGACAACCATTTATTGGAATCCAACCGTTATAGTTGACAACGGCGCTACCGAATTTGAGTTTTTTAACGCAGATACCAAAGGCACTTACCGGGTAACTATTGAAGGCGTTGATACCGACGGTAATTTAGGCCGGATAGTTTACCGGTATAATGTCGAGTAATAAACACCTCACCGGAATTCTGATAAAATAACTGATATTTCAATACGCTGAAACGACACCGTACACAACTCAGGAGTAAACGCATCTAAATATTAACGGTAAAAAGCCATTATTTAATAATAGCTAACGAAACAGCTTATTTCGTAGGGAAGATATGAACACTAAGCGATATCTTGTTTTTATTGTCCAATCCTGGTTAAACCATGGGAGGTACCTAAGTGACTTGTATTGGCTAACACCATGCACAAATATTGGGATTCGCCTAAATTGCACCATCAGTTTAGTGTTAACTATGCTAAAATTCAAAACATTGGTTATTAGATATTTACATTAAAATATATCTAAAACATGTTAAGTTATGTTAACCCAATTAGATGCGTTTACCCTGATACACAACTCTACTTTAAAGGCCCGTGCCTAACACTCCGGCAAGCTGATAGGAATATTAATTGCCAGGCCACCATCGGATGTTTCTTTATACTTGGAGTTCATATCCAGCGCGGTTTGCCACATGGTTTTTACTACGGCATCAAGGCTTACTTTGGCTTTCTCGGGGTTGCTTTGTAGCGCCAATTGCGATGCGGTAATGGCTTTTATGGCGCCCATCGTGTTACGCTCGATACAAGGGATTTGCACCAGGCCGCCAATGGGATCGCAGGTAAGGCCAAGGTGGTGCTCCATAGCAATTTCGGCAGCCATGAGTACCTGCCGCTGCGTACCGCCCAGGCATTCGGTTAAAGCCGCGGCAGCCATAGCTGATGAAACGCCAATTTCGGCCTGGCACCCCCCCATTGCTGCGGAAATAGTGGCGCCTTTTTTAAAGATACTCCCAATTTCGGATGCGGTCAGCAAAAATTGGATGACTTTTTCATCTGTGTTACCATCGCAAAAAACAATATAATATTGTAATACGGCGGGTATAACACCGGCCGCACCATTGGTTGGTGCGGTAACTACCCTGCCAAAAGAGGCGTTCTCCTCGTTTACAGCCAAGGCGAAACAACTCACCCAATCCAGTATATTTTTAAAGCTGTCACCTGTTTGCCTTATGGAAGTAACCCATTCATCGTAGTTACTGTAAGGCCGGTTGTTTATTAGTTTTGCATTCAGTTTAAAGGCCCGCCGGGCCACATTTAAACCGCCGGGCAGCTGGCCCGTGGTATGGCAGCCACGGTACATGCACTCTTTTAAAGCCTTAAAAATGTTCAGCACGCCTGCACGGGTTTCATGTTCGCTACGCCAGGCCAGCTCATTCTCCATCACCACTTCCGAAATGCGAAGGCCCGTTTTTATACACCAATGCAATAAATCGGCGGCAGTATCAATCGGGAATGGCAGGTCGACCTCATGTTTTGACTGTGCTGATGCGCCATCTTTAACCACAAACCCTCCGCCTATGGAGTAGTAAGTTTCGGATATCGCTTTGCCATTACTCAAAAAAGCCTGAAAAGTAACAGCATTAGGATGAAAAGGCAGGCTTTCGTTAAACAAAAACAACAGATCGCCAGTTACAGAAAATTCAATTTCTTTAATTCCCCCCAAGATCAACTTATGCCACGTGTTGATATGGCTAATTTTGGGCGTGATTTGGTCAACCTCAAAAGTTACCGGATCATCTCCGCTCAGGCCGAGCAAAATAGCAATATCGGTACCGTGGCCCCGGCCCGTTTTGGCAAGGGAGCCATAAAGCAGTATTTGTACCTGGTCAACAAGCGCCAACACGTCCTGTTGCTGTAACGATTGCACAAACTGTTGTGCAGCACGCCACGGCCCAAGGGTGTGCGAGCTTGATGGCCCTATCCCTATCTTAAACATATCAAATACCGAAATTTGTTCCCTTTGCATTGGCATCAAATTTAAAAATAATAACGCAAGCATTATTTATAATAAATATGATGGGATACTTAATTTTTATTTAAAAAATTTATAATTTGCAACAACTAAAACTTACAAACACACTATTCACTAAACCTTCAAAAAAATGGAAAATTATCCTTCTGCGGCTCCAGCGTTTGGTGCCGGCTTCTTTTTGGTCATTATTGCGGTAGCCCTTATCTCATTAGCAGGTATGTGGAAAGTATTTACAAAAGCCGGAAAACCGGGGTGGGCTGCAATAATTCCTATTTACAATTACATTGTACTGTGTGAAATTGTTGGTAAGCCAATCTGGTGGTTCCTGCTTATGCTCTTCCCTTGTACCTCCTTTATCTTTTTAATATGGGTTTACAACCTGGTAGCCAAAAGCTTTGGAAAAAGTGAGGGCTTTACCATTGGCTTAGTCATTTTAGGACCCATCTTCTGGCCTATTTTAGGTTTTGGCGACGCGGTATATTTAGGCCCATCGGCAAAAGAAGCAAATATGAACAACCGTTTTGGATCTGGCGATTACCAAAAACCATTTGATCCTCAGGCATAATTATGCATTGTTATACCATATTATGCAGCCATTTCATGTTTATTGAATGGCTGCATAATCATTTAATACCCTGTCCGTTTAAAAAATTAACCGGTATTGACTGCCCCGGTTGTGGCTTTCAGCGATCCGTCATCGCTTTGCTACAGGGTAACCTGCACCAAAGCTTAACACTTTACCCGGCAGCTATCCCGCTTATTATTACCATACTGTTTGTGGTATTACAAACAAAACTCCGTTTTGATAAAAAGCACCTTATTACCAAAACATTGTATCTAATAACCGGCAATATTATCCTGTTCGCTTACATTTATAAAATGTATACCTTATACGGCAATTAAACGCCCTGCCTTGAAACTACATAGCTATAATCTTTAACCACAGTCTGCAAAAAGTCGTACTCATTCATTCCGGCCGGGAGCTCGATACCTAAATGACTTTTTACCTGTACAGCCATATTATAAACCAGGCTGCTGTTACCTGTTGCTTTAAAATTGGTTATCACCTCGTATATTAAGGTCATATCCGAGTCTTTCAGTTCGCTAACGCCACTAAACACTGGCTCATATTCATCCTCTTCCTGGTAATTAAAAAACAACTCGTTCAGGTTTGTTTTGGGTGTGGTTTTAACAACTGTAGTGCCCGCTACAATATCGCCAATCCTTTGCTTTTTTTCAGATACAGCAACCGAGATCACGGCGCCTATTCCGGCTGTTAATAAAAAATCAACCAACCTGAAAACCCATCGCAATAAAAACTGCCCTAATGTTGGCCGGGCGCCGTTAATATTTACCACGCGTATTTTTAAAGCGTATTTACCAATGCTTTGGCCGTTAAAAAAAACTTCCGCAACCAGATCATAAAATATGGTGATAAGAGCATAAATAACGCCAATAACTATTAGTACAACAGGCGCGCTCTTACCATCCAATCGCTCCATAGTACCGATAAAAAACGCTATAACGATAATATATATCGCGTATAGGAGCCCCATAAATACCCCCGTATCTACAATGCGGGCAAGTACCCTATCCCCAAGGCCGGCTACTTCATAATCGATATCAATATTTTGCGAGGTTCGTATCTTTACTGTTTGCATGTATAACAAATATAAATTAACTATTTGATGTGTTTATATCCACACATCAAATATTGTTATTATTTTAACAAAAAATTACTTGACCCTTTCACAATGCGTGAACCATTATTTATAAAGCAAAATTCTGCACGGTGGAAAAGCTATGAAACCGACCCTGCCCGTGATCCTGATGAGCTTGCCGAACGCTTTATAACCATTACCGACGACTTAGCTTACGCCAAAACCTTTTATCCAAAATCAAAAACAACGGTTTACCTTAACGGGCTGGCAGCAGGCTTTCACCAGTCGATATATAAAAACAAAAAAGAAAAAGCCAATCGTTTTATATTTTTCTGGCAGATGGAACTTCCGCTGCTTTTTGTACAATATCGCAGGCAGCTATTATACTCATTTATATTTTTTATCACCTTCTTCCTTATCGGCATTCTTTCATCTAAGTACGACCGCAATTTTATCAGGCTGATACTTGGCGACGATTATGTGAATATGACCAACGAAAATATAAGCAAAGGCGACCCGTTTGGTGTATATAAGAGTCAGAATGAATTTTTGATGTTTTGGCAGATAGCTAAAAACAACCTTCAGGTAACGGCAATAACCTTTGTGGCAGGTATTACATTATCTGCAGGTACTATGTATCTGTTATTTAAAAACGGCATTATGGTTGGCTGTTTTCAATACCTTTTTATAGCTCAGGGGCTGGGCATTAAATCTGTAATGGTAATCTGGATCCACGGCACGTTAGAGATTTCGACAATTATTTTGGCGGGTGCCGCAGGTTTAATAATGGGCAACAGTATTTTATTCCCAAAAACATTCAGCAGGGCTGTTTCCCTAAAAAAAGGCGCGCTGGATGGGATAAAAATAATGCTGGGCATATCCCCCATTGTAGTTACCGCAGCTATTTTCGAAAGCTTTATTACCCGCCGTACCGAAATGCCGATTTGGCTTAGCATTTCCATTTTGACCGGTTCCTTTTTATTTATCATATGGTATGTGGTAATTTACCCGGCCTACTTGTCATACAATTTAAAAACTACTGCTAATACAAATGAAGGAGAAAATAGAGCTAAGTAAGGTTCGTGAGTTTGGCGATATTATAAGTGATAGTTTTGTCATCATCAGGCAGAATTTTAAGCCTTTGATTATATCGTATGTGGTTATATGCGGTATGTTTATTGTTACCGGAGTGCTTGTTACGGTGGTTGCCCAGTGGCGGCAGGTTGAAGAAGGCAGCCCTGGCTTATTTTCATTTTGGAATATTACCAGCCTATTATTTCAAATGGTTGAGTATACCGCTATAATTTTAACCACCATCAGCTATTTGGCCATATATAAGCAAAAAGATAACCAACCCCCTACATTGCTGGAGGTTTGGGAATACTTTAAGTTTTATTTTTTTCGGGTATTTGGTGCGCAGGTGGTTTTAACCATAGGTTTGTTTTTTGGGATTTTATTGTGTTTTCTACCGGGAATTTATCTTAGTCCTATCTTCGCGCTGGTAACTCCCATCATGATCATCGAGAACACGAACCTGGAGTATGCCATCCGTAAAGCTTTCCGCATTATTAAAGAAAACTGGTGGTTTACCTTTGGTGTAATTTTGCTTTTATCTATCATTGTGGGAATGGCCTTACTGGTATTTTTTATCCCTGCGGTTATATTTTATGGCGGCAGCCAATGGCTAACCGGCAATAGCTTTGATACCACTTTTAACACTATACAGGCAATAATTTTTAATGCGGGCCAGGTTTTATGGCTGTTGCCTGTCATTGCCGTTACACTGGTTTATTACAGCCTAACCGAGCATAGCGAGGGTAGCAGCCTGGTAAACCGCATAAAAATGTTTGGTAAAACCGATTCTCCTTCTGATCAATTCCCAACCGAGCAATATTAACACCCGATATGTTTAAGCCTTTGGTTATATTGTTTAAAATAAGCGCGACGGGGAACGCTAAAGCGGTGGCTGCATTAAAGCATGCTGCAGTTAAAACATCGCCTGCAAAACTTAAAACCGACAGCACTAAAATAAACATACGTCACTTTGATGCGGCATCATTAAAAGCCTACAAAAACGATAAGGATTTTAATTATCATACCCAAAAGGAGGTTATTACCTGGTGGGATAGGTTCTGGAACTGGGTCTGGCACCTCTGGGATAACTTTTGGCAGTGGGTTGATGAATTACTCCGCAAAATATTCGGCGGTTCATCCATGGGGCATAATTCTGCTACGGTATTTAAGTATTTAATTATTGGCATTGCCGCGTTTGGTGTAATTTATATTATTTTAAAGTTGTTGGGCATTAACGCCTGGCATCTCTTTAAAAAAGATCCGAAACAAGTTCCACTTCCTTACGATGAATCTATTGAAAACATTCACGAAATAAGTTTTGACCAGGCCATTGAAGATGCATTAGCTATTAAAAACTATCGCCTCGCTGTAAGGTTACTTTACCTGCGCAGTCTTAAACAGTTGAGCGACCATAATTTGATCAACTGGCGCACAGAAAAAACCAATTCAGCTTATATCAATGAACTAACAGATCCAGACAGGCGCCGGCAATTTATTATTGTTACACGGCAGTTTGAATATATCTGGTATGGCGATTTCCCGGTCGACGGAGATTCGTATCAAAAGATCAATATCATTTTCCAGGAATTTAAACAGCTGCTGTCATGAAAAGTTTAAAACTATACATTGCTGTGCTGGGCTGTTTAATGCTGGTGTACCTTATAGCCCAATACAACCGCCCTAAGCCTATAAACTGGGATAACACATTGGATATTAACGACAAGATACCCTTTGGCACCCATATACTGTATAACCGAATTAACGACATTTTCCCCGGCGCTAAAATATCAACCTTTCGAGAACCGGTTTATAACGTACTTAACGATCATGGAATAAAACATGGCTCCTATATTATTATCTGCAATTCGGTAAAATTTAACGAATACGATTATACCAAACTTAAAAACTACATAAGCGCAGGCAACGATGTATTTATAGCAGCATCGTATTTTGGCGACGAGCTAAAGAAAAACCTTGGGGTTGAAGCGCAGGTTGAGTTTGGCTATAAAAAGCGGGTCGGTATTAAATTTAACAACAAATACCTTGATACCACAAAGCTTTACGGAGGCGAAAAAGGAATAGGTGACGGCTATTTCAGGCGAATTGATACCTCAAAACTTATAGCGTTGGGCAGCAATACCGGGCATCATACAAATTTTGTGAAATACGTTATTGGTAAGGGCAATATGTATTTAAATGCCAATCCACTCATGTTTACCAACTTTAGCATATTAAGTGACAATAACGCCGAATATGCATCAAAGGCCTTATCTGTTTTAAAAAACGATTCCAATTTAATATGGGATCAGTATTACACCCTCGGCCGGTCCGACGATGAATCAAGCATGCGTGTATTTTTACGCAACCCCGTTTTACGCTGGGCATTTTACATCTCTTTCTTTGGACTGATGACTTTTATCGTTTACGAAGCGAAGCGCCGGCAGCGTATTATCCCGGTTATTGAACCATTGCCAAATTCAACCGTAGAGTTTGTAAGTATAGTTGGCCAGGTATACTATGAAAAGCGCGACAATGCTAATATTGCCCGTAAAAAAGTAACTTACCTGTTAGAATATTTGAGAGATAACTATCGTTTAAAAACCAATAACCTCGACGATGAGTTTATAAGCACCTTATCCCAAAAAACAGGTACACCAATGGAGTTTATAACAGATCTGGTTAATACCATCAATTTCATAGATACCCGCGAAAATATATCCGATATAGAACTGATCAGATTTAACAAACTAATAGAGAAATTTTACAGCCAAAACCGATACAATGGAAAATGATATTTTTGAACAACGAACAGATATGACCAAGCTAAGCCAGGCGGTTGAGCAGATAAAAGCGACGCTGGCAAAAATTATTGTAGGGCAGCATGATTCTATCGATCTGTTGATAGCCGGCATACTGGCCGATGGGCACATCCTGATAGAAGGTGTACCTGGCGTGGCTAAAACACTTACCGCCAAACTGATAGCTAAGGCGATAGATGCCCAATATTCGCGCATACAGTTTACGCCCGATCTGATGCCGTCTGATATTTTAGGCACATCGGTTTTCAATCCCAAATCAACGGAGTTTGAATTTAAGCGGGGCCCCATCTTTGGCAACATTATACTGATTGATGAAATTAACCGTGCGCCGGCCAAAACGCAGTCGGCTTTGTTTGAGGTGATGGAAGAGCGGCAGATAACTATTGACGGTCATAGCTATAAAATGCAGGAACCATTTACGGTATTGGCTACCCAAAACCCTGTAGAACAGGAAGGCACTTACCGCTTGCCCGAAGCCCAGCTGGATAGGTTTTTGTTTAAGATAGAAATTAAATATCCAACTCTTGAAGAAGAGATTGCAATTATAACCCAACAGCATAGCCAAAAAACCACAGACCAACTCAACCACGTTGATCCGGTTTTATCGGCAGCCGATATAATAGCATTAAGGCAACAGGTAAAAAGCCTTCATGTTGAGGATAAACTGCTGGAGTTTACTGCCAAAATAGTTTATGGTACCCGTAACCATAAATCACTGTACCTGGGCGGTTCGCCAAGGGCATCGCTGGCCATTATCAATGCGGCCAAGGCGTTGGCCGCCATTAAGGGCAGGGATTTTGTAACCCCCGAAGATATTATTTATGTTGCCGCGCCTGTTTTAAGGCACCGTATTATGCTAACGCCCGATAGGGAGATGGAGGGTGCGAGTCCGGATGATGTTATAACGCAAATTATTCAAAAACTGGAAATTCCCCGTTAAAATAATCGTGTGAAAAAATTCTTCCGCCTGTTTTATAAAGATCTTTTTTTAACCAACCGATTATTTACCGGCCTGGGTGTATGTGTTGTATTGTTTTTACTCACATTCTTTTTCCCATGGCTGGGTATTATTCCTGTTCTGGCCTTTGTGGTATTGATGGTGTTGTTCTTTATTGATATCCTCATGCTTTATACAACAGCCGATGGCGTATTTGCCAAGCGCCATGCCCCCGAAAGATTAAGCAACAGCGACGAAAACGAATTGGGTGTTTATATTGAAAACTGGTATTCTTTTAATGTAAGCATTGGCATTATTGACGAGATTCCCTTTCAGTTTCAAAAACGCGACATCTGGTTTAAAACAACCTTAAAACCACATGAGCGCAAACTGATCAGCTATAGCTTGCGCCCCACTAAACGTGGCGAGTATGAGTTTGGCGATGTACGTGTGTTTGTTAAAAGCGCCTTAGGCCTTATCAGGCGACGCTACACTTTTAAGCAGGCCGAGACATTGCCGGTATACCCATCCTTCCTCCAGATGCGTAAATACGAGTTGATGGCTATCTCTAACCGGCTCACAGATATCGGCATCAAAAAAATTCGCCGAATTGGTCATAGCCTGGAGTTTGAACAGGTAAAAAACTATGTTGCCGGCGATGATTACCGCACCATCAACTGGAAAGCCACCGCAAGGCGCGGCGATTTGATGGTTAACTCCTATACCGACGAAAAATCGCAGCACGTGTATTGCATAATAGATAAATCAAGGGCCATGAAAATGCCGTTTGATGGTTTAAGCCTGTTGGATTATGCTATAAATGCAAGTCTGGTACTATCAAGCGTAGCGCTGATAAAAGAGGACAAGGCCGGTTTAATTACGGCATCTGAAAAAATTGGCGCCGTTATTCCTGCCGATAGAAAATCGTCGCAATTGAATAAGATACTGGAGGTTTTGTATAAAGAGCGTACCCGCTACCTGGAAACCAATATGGAGCTATTATACAGCACCGTACGTACGGTAATAAAGCAGCGCAGCCTGGTGGTATTTTTTACCAATTACGAAAGCATGAACGCCCTTAACCGGCAATTACCTTACCTGAAGCGAATAGCCAAATTTCACCTGCTGCTGGTTGTTTTTTTCGAAAACACCGAACTTAAAACCCTGAGCGAAAAACAAGCAACCGACCTGGAAGGCATCTACATAAAAACCATCGCAGAAAAATTCGCTTACGATAAAAAACTGATTGTAAAAGAGCTGGCCAAATATGGAATACAATCTATACTGAGCGCGCCTCAGAATTTGACGGTTAATACTATTAACAAGTATCTGGAGTTGAAGGCTAAACAAAAGATATAAGACCATGATAGTTCAATTGATTAGATTACTTTTTTTCGGAGTAAGGGTTGCTACAAAGTATGCACAACATAATCAGGACGCTCCCGTTGAACAATTGGACAATGCCTTATTTACCAGAAGATCGACAAGTATTACACAATACATTGATATCGCAACCAAAGCAATGATCAATGATGGAAAAAAAGTAGACGATGTTAAAATTATTTTAATTAGCAGGGGCTTGCATGAAGATCATTTCGATGCGGTATTAAACAGGGCACAACGCAATTATAAAACATGGCTTAATGAAACCAGCGGCAAGTCGGCGTTAACCGTTCTTGAAACAGATCAACAATTTGCGCAAACTCTTCCCACACCAAAGTCATCAATTAAAATAATCACCCACAAGGGAGAAGATCATGCCATGCATTTTTGCGCTTTAACAGATCATCGCAGATACTATGAGTTGATCGGCCGGAGTATTTTACAAGCGGTTGTAGACCGGGCTGTATCTAATACCCCAAATGCGCTATCAAACGGAGAAACTGAAATAAGACAGGCCACTTGTGCAAGGGTGGGTAGGAATGCAGTTAACCCGTATTTACGGGTGGTAACTATTAATCAACAAATAGAAGCTGTTTACCCATACATATATACCGAAATAAAAACAAGTTTTTACACTAAGCAAATTGTGGAGTGGGTTAATGGCGAACCTATTGTGGAAGCCGAAGTAGAAGGTAATCTTAACGGAAGCATTCCGGTAAGCTTCTTTGCTACTGATTACGCGGTTAACAAGCACATTTACCAAACCCAGGCCAACATTGAAGTGCGATTATCTGCACTGGTCCTGGAACTTTTTAAAGCAGATAAAAGCACAGATAAAATAAGCAGGAAACCCCGGGAATTTTGGGCAAATAAGCGTTATAGCAATAAAAGCTATTTTTTGTTTGAAGCGGAAATTTTAGAAATAAAAGAAGCCCCGATAGATCGTTTGTCAACAGGTTGCATAATGACTTTAAAACTTAACCAAAGCAAGAGTGTCGACAATGACTTTATAGTTGACACCTATATCACCACCAATAACATAAAAACCGAAAGTACACACAAAGGAATGCTGGGAAGAGGCACTTTGTGGTTCCAAGGTGAAATAGCAGCAAATTAATCGTCTGCCGTTCTAGGACTCTCGTATCAACAGCGCACATATTCAAATCACTCCAAACAAAAAAGTCTTAAATCTTGATTCTTACATCTTGACTCTTATTCCTATCCCGCCTTCGGAAACGCAACACCATTAGCGCTAAAATCCTTAAATATCTTCTCCTGCAAAGCTATTTTCGCTGTTAAAAAATTGGCTGGCTCCACCCACACATTAATGGTAATGCGTACCGAATCTATCTCCATACTGATGATACCCACCCTTGCGGCCGGTTCCGTAAGCAGGTCATTAGTTGAACCGATGGCATCGTTAATGATCCCTTTCACTTTATCCAGGTCATTGGCGTAGGCTATCTTAATTTCAAAATCCAGCCGGCGTTTACCCTCGCGGGTTACGTTTACAATCACTTCGTTAAAAAGCTTCCCGTTGGGGATAATTACCTGCTTGTTATCGGCAGTAATTAAAACGGTGTAAAAAATCTGGATAGATACTACTTTGCCATCCTGGCCCTGGGCTACTATGCTGTCATCAACTTCAAATGGCTTTAACAACAGGATAAGCACACCACCGGCAAAATTTTGAAATGTGCCCGAAAGGGCCAAACCGGCGGCAACGCTAAACGCGCCAATTATGGTGGTGAAAATAGTAAGCTGGAAGCCAAAAATATTAATTACCGAAATTATAAGTAATATATAAAGACTGGTAATTGTAAGACTAAGAAGAAAAGGCTGTAACGATGAATGTACTTGCCTTTGAAGCATCCGGTTGCGTAGCCGCGCCCTTAAAAATTTGATGAACCAAAGACCGACAATTAGAACTAATAATCCGAACGAGTAACGCACCCAATTATCTACTATCCATTTGTGCGTATCAATATAAAAATCTTTTAACTCCATAACTGGAGGCAAAAGTAAAAATTAATTACTTACCGTATATGGTTATAAATAATTCGGGGCCTTTAAACAACAACCAATCTACTATGGCGCTGTGTATTTGTTTTGATTTTTGTGTTATAATTTTCATATCATCCTACGCTATTCAAATCCTATGCCTAAGAAACTATCTTTCAGGATTGTTACGCAAAAATACAGGTTAGCTGTTAAGATAAATTTAAAAACTAATCAAATGATTAATTAATGACCGTCCGTTTACGTTCAAATGACTATGTACTTCCTTTAAAAAAAAGATGTCCTGTATACAAAAGCATACAGGACATCAAATAGTATATATTTTAATACACCCCCTTCAGGGGGCCGGGGGGCTCTTACATCATGCCGCCCATGCCGCCGCCGCCCATTGGTGGGCCGGCAGGAGCATCTTCAGGATCATCAGCCAGTACAACTTCTGTTGTTAACAACATAGCTGCGATAGAAGCTGCGTTCTCTAAAGCTACACGACCAACTTTAGTAGGGTCGATAACGCCGGCTGCAATCAGGTTTTCGTATTTATCGGTACGTGCATTGTAACCAAAATCGCCTGTACCTTCTTTAACTTTTTGTACCACGATTGAACCTTCGATACCAGCGTTCTGGCAAATTTGACGTAAAGGCTCTTCGATAGCACGACGGATGATCTGGATACCAGTGTTCTCGTCTTCGTTATCACCTTTAAGGTCGGCTAAAGCAGCTACTGCACGGATGAAGGCAACGCCACCACCTGCAACAATACCTTCTTCAACAGCAGCACGTGTTGCGTGTAAAGCATCATCAACACGGTCTTTTTTCTCTTTCATTTCAACTTCTGTAGCAGCACCTACGTAAAGTACAGCAACACCGCCAGATAATTTGGCTAAACGCTCCTGTAATTTTTCGCGGTCGTAATCAGATGTAGTTGATTCGATTTGAGATTTGATTTGGCCAACACGACCTTTGATCTCATCGGCAGAACCAGCACCATTGATGATGGTTGTGTTATCTTTGTCGATAATGATTTTCTCGGCAGTACCTAAGTAAGTTAAATCAGCATTTTCTAATTTATAACCTCTTTCTTCAGAGATCAAAGTACCACCAGTAAGGATAGCGATATCCTCTAACATCGCTTTACGACGATCGCCAAAGCCAGGAGCTTTAACAGCAGCCACTTTCAGTGAACCACGGATTTTGTTAACTACCAAGGTAGCCAATGCTTCGCCATCAAGGTCTTCGGCAATAATCAATAATGGCTTGCCTGTTTGTACTTGTTTTTCAAGGATAGGAAGTAATTCTTTCATCGAAGAGATCTTTTTATCGTAGATCAGGATGTAAGGATTTTCTAATTCAACTTCCATTTTATCAGCATTGGTAACAAAGTACGGAGAAAGGTAGCCGCGGTCAAACTGCATACCTTCTACAGTTTTAACTTCAGTTTCAGTACCTTTTGCTTCTTCAACAGTGATAACACCATCTTTACCAACTTTAGCCATAGCTTCGGCAATTAACGAACCGATGATCTCGTCGTTATTTGCAGAAATTGCAGCAACTTGTTTGATTTTGTTATTGTCTTCGCCTACAGTTTGCGATTGAGCTTTTAAATCCTCAACAACAGCTGCAACAGCTTTATCAATACCGCGTTTTAAATCCATTGGATTTGCACCGGCAGCTACGTTTTTAATACCTGCAGTTACAATAGCTTGTGCTAAAACGGTAGCAGTAGTAGTACCATCACCCGCAATATCAGCAGTTTTTGATGCAACTTCTTTAACCATCTGGGCACCCATGTTTTCTAAAGCATCTTTCAGTTCGATTTCTTTAGCAACAGTAACACCATCCTTAGTGATTGATGGTGAGCCGAATTTTTTATCAATAATTACGTTTCTGCCTTTAGGGCCTAATGTTACTTTAACCGCATTGGCCAAAATATCAACACCGCGTTTTAAGGCGTCGCGTGCTTCAACATTGTATTTAACTTGTTTTGCCATGATTTTAGTTTTGAATTATTGAATTACTGAATTATTGATTTGGCTGATCGCCTAATCTTTTTTCAGCATCCAATAACTATTCTCGTTTTAACTTTTGATTGTGAGTTGATGAATTATTTCTTATTCAGATGATTCAATTCAATAAATCAATCCTTCAATAATTCAATAATTAGTTACAGTACCGCGTAAACGTCAGATTCGCGCATGATTAGATACTCTTTTCCTTCGTAAGTAATTTCGGTACCGGCATATTTACCATATAAAACCTGGTCACCAACTTTTACTGTTAAAGGCTCATCTACTTTACCGTTACCTACTGCAACGATAGTTCCACGCTGAGGTTTCTCTTTAGCGGTATCAGGGATAATGATTCCCGAGGCGGTTTTCTCTTCGGCCGCTGCGGCCTCTACAACCACTCTGTCGCCGATTGGTTTAATGTTTAATGACATAGTTATAACTGTTTATTTATTTAAGTTTTTCAACCACCAAATCCTCATCAATTATGCCAAGGGTGGGCAATGGCAAATATTGACATACTGAACTGTTGTAATGGCAGCAAAAACGTTTTTTTACTTTTTGCACTTAACAATATTTTAACCTTCCCGTGCCATCGTGTCAGTTAAACCTATAGCAAAAAAAGGGCTTTGGATTAATCCAAAGCCCTTTTTTTATTTATTAAGCCTAAACTTATTTTGTTTTATTTGGAGTTTGTGCCGGAGGTAGATTCAATGGCGTTGTTGCAGGCGCGGTTGTTGAAGGTTTTGAAGCCTTATCAATCTGGTTTTGCAAAGGGTTTGCGGTGCTGGCCGAACTTCCTTTGGCTACCACGTTAATGGCTAATGCCAATACCATTACGCTAATGGCCAATACCCAGGTACCTTTTTCTAAAAAGTCGCCGGTTTTTTGAACGCCCATTAATTGCGATGAACTTGAAAAATTAGATGACAAACCGCCGCCTTTAGGGTTTTGAATCAACACGATTAGCCCTAACAGAGCGCATACAATAACGGTAAGGATAATTAAAATGATCATTTCTTTATTTTATATTAATTCGTTTTCTTTTCTAACAGTTCAATTTGGTGGGCAAAGTAACGGCTTTTTTCCGGAAATTTCAACATCAATTTTTTATAAGTAGCAATCGCTTTGTGATATAGCATCTGGTCGGCATAAATCTGCGCCAGGGTTTCGCTCACCAGTTCATTTTTATCCTCCGAGCTTTTTTTTGCCTTATTCTCGTTATCTATCTTGTTTATGGATGGCGGCCTTATCTGCGGTTCTTCTTTAATAAATTTTTCAATGATGATATCTTCTTTGCGTTTCACTTCAGGGGCATCCGGTATTGGCGCGTTTTCAAGGTCCTGGAGCGATTTATCATGAAATATATTTTCAAAATATTGCTGTTGAAGTTCGTCGGCAGCATGCTCCCGTTTTTCATCGGCGGTTATTTCATGCGATGCCGGCCGCTGTGCTTGTCGCGAATACGGCTGATAGGTCCCGGCGTACTCTTTACGTGTTTTATCAAGCCACCACATAAAGGTATAAGGCATCTTTTCATCGTGATATTTTGATACCGTTTCGGCTTCGTGGGCAATATCGCCCCCTTTGGCAACTACAGGAAGTGCCTCTGCTGCAACCTGTACTGGCTTATCGGCACCTTTTTGGTCGGCTATCGAATTATCAAACATAAAATAATCGGTAGCAGCAATGCTGCCAATGATCCATTTTTCTGTTTCAAAATTGATATCTGCCGGGTTGTTCCTGGGCACTGCAACGGCTTGCTCACCCATGCCAGGCTTTTCGGCAGAAATTGGCGCCTGTTCGGTTGCAATTTCATCATCAACCTGTTGCCCGGGTTTTATATCTGATGTACTGCCATCAAAGCTAATATTTTCAATGCCTACAATTTCATCAAAAATCTCATCTTCTATATCATCGTCGGTTTTTTCTTCAGCTTTCACCGGCTGTTCAGTAGGCGACGCATTTTCCCCGGCAGATTCTTCCTCTTCAATTACCGCATCAGCTGCGTAATCTGTAGCAGGTTGAGGCTCCGGCGTTTCTGCCAATCCCTCAAATTGATTTACCGACCCGTCAATATCCGCCGGTTCTTCGGCTATTTCAACTACGGCGCCTATATTAAAATAGTTTTCATTTTCCCCGGGAGAAGGCGTATAAGCAGGTGCCTGCCCATTTTTTAAGCCGGCAATTTGCCCGGCAGATACCACCGGCAAATTCTCGGGATCGTTAATAAGCTTGTGCAGCACCCTGGGGCTAAAATAAGCGGCGGCCTGTTTTAAATCGTTCCCGTTACCTGCATGCGCAAGCATAGCCCTTAACAGGCCACTTTGTGGAAATTCATCAACCAACTGCTGCAAATCATAGTTATGCACCTGGCCATTATCGGCCGGATTGGCCAATAATTCCCATAATATCTCGTTTTGCCTGTTATTTAAATATTGATCCACGTGGTTGAAAGTACGAAATGCCTACCAATTAGAAAAGGCCCGGTTAAAAATATCTTCGGTTAATTGCTTTGTAATTTCCTGGATGAGTTTTTGCTCCTGCGAATTTATATCCCCCCTGTAATTAGCAAACCGCGTCATACTTTCCTCAAAGTTAAGATTTTTATCCTTCTTATCTTTCTCATAAACGCATTTTACCCTCACAGTGATACTTAATTTATTGGCATCGGCAATTGGCGCGGTATTGTTACCAGTAGCCTCGATAGATACCGGCGCTATCTGGTAACCAATGATGGCCCCAGACATGATCACATCCCCTTCGTTCCTTACAATACTCAAACGGCTTTGCGTACGGATACGTTCTTTCAAGGCCTCGGTAAACGTTTGGCTCAGGTTGTTAACTACCAACGGAGCGTTATTTTCAAAAAACTGAACATTGATGGTTTTCAGTTCAAGCGGTATCGATGCGTTTTTGAGCGTGTAACAAGAAGAAAGTAAACCTAAACTTAAAACAACAATTGCTCCGTATAACCTTTTCATCAACCTTATAAATTTAACTCTTTTATTTTTCTGTACAGTGTACGCTCGGATATGCCCAGCTCATTGGCAGCCAATTTGCGTTTCCCTTTATGCTTCTTTAAAGCTTTACGAATCAGGTCTGATTCTTTTTCAATCAGCGATAGCGATTCTTCTACCTCCTCGGCTTCGTGGGTTATATTATACGCATCGTTGCTGCCTATATTGCTGCCATTATTATTTGTATTAACGGGTTGCTGTAAAGTAAATTGTCCTTCGGGGCTACCCGGAATTTCAATATCGCGGTACAACTGGTTTATGGTTTGCGAGTGATTTGCATAATTGGCTGATACGCCGCCGTGTTCAATAATATCGGCCACCAGCTTTTTCAGTTCAACCATATCGCGTTTCATATCAAACAATACCTTGTACAATATATCCCGTTCAGAAAAATCTTCTTTACCCGGGTTACCTACACGCATAGGTAAATTGCGACCGTTAGCCTCCTGGGGGATATAGGTTAACAGGGTTGGCCCCGTAATAATACGGTCCCGCTCCAATACAGCTAACTGCTCGGCCATATTTTTAAGCTGACGCACGTTACCTGGCCAACTGTAGTTTATCAATACCTGTTGCGCCTCTTCATCCAACTGGATGGGAGGTGTACGGTATTTATCGGTAAAATCTGATGTAAATTTCCTGAACAGCAGGTAAACATCCTCTTTTCTATCGCGCAGGGGCGGTATTTTTAAGGGCACCGTATTTAAACGATAGTAAAGATCTTCCCTAAACTTACCGCTTTTTACGGCATCGTAAACATCAACATTGGTTGCGGCTATAACGCGCACATTGGTTTTCTCTACCTTTGATGAGCCTACTTTAATATACTGGCCAGATTCCAGCACCCTAAGCAAACGTGCCTGGGTGCCTAAAGGCATCTCGGCAATTTCATCCAAAAATATGGTACCACCATTTACAGTCTCAAAGTAACCCTTACGTTCGCCAACTGCACCGGTGTAGGAACCTTTTTCGTGGCCGAACAATTCCGAATCAATAGTCCCCTCGGGTATAGCGCCGCAGTTCACCGCGATAAAAGGCCCGTGCTTACGCGGGCTCATCTGGTGTATAATGTGCGAAAACACTTCCTTACCGCTCCCACTTTCGCCGGTAATCAGTACCGAGATATCTGTAGGCGCCACCTGGTTGGCTATATTTATGGCCCGGTTAAGCAATGGCGAATTGCCAATGATACCGAAGCGTTGTTTTATTTCTTGTATTTCCATATTGAAGAAGAGTCAAGAATCAAGAGTCAAGAATTAAGACTTTTAACTTCCGTTTTTAAGATGTACTCTCTGAAAGAAAATAACATCCTTTGAACTTCAGAAACTAAATCTATACATTCCTTTAGTTTACCTACCGACCCATATTTTCTACGCTCACATATTAATAATTGTGTTTCCAATTCAAATGACGATGAAATTGCTATCGATAAAAACTCAGCAAAATGTTTATCGGTATTTTTCCCAGATCCCTCAGCAATATTTGAGGGGATGGAACAACAACTCCTGTTTATCTGATCAATTAAATTATATCTTTCATTTGCAGGCAACTCCCTGCTAAATTCAAAAACCATATCTGTCAAGTCCATCGCCTTAAGCCATATCTTCAAATTCTTAAAATTATGCCGCATATGCGCTTCGGTCTTGATTCTTGACTCTTGATTCTTGACTCTATACAACGACCCCTATCAACGTAGCCGTAGTAGTCCTTTCAATCAAAACGTTCACGTATTGGCCGGGTTTGTAGTTGTCGGCTACCGGGAATATCACCATGGCGTTTTGATCGCTGCGGCCGCAATAGTCGTTTTTTGATTTTTTGGAGAAGCCCTCTATCAGTACTTTCTCGACCTTGCCAACGCGTGCCTGCGCACGGAAGTAAGAGTATTCCTGCTGTTTAGCTACTATCTCTGTTAATCGTTTTTGTTTTACCTCCTCGGGGATATCATCAGCATAGCGTTTTGCGGCCAATGTTCCGGGGCGTTCGCTGTATTTAAACATGTAGGCAAAATCGTATTTCACGTAATCCATCATGCTTACGGTTTCGGCATGCTCTTCGTCAGTTTCGGTACAAAAACCGGTTATAACATCGGTCGAAATTGCGCAATCGCCAATAATCCGGCGGATAGCATCAATCCTGTTGATATACCAATCGCGGTCATAAGTACGGTTCATCATATCCAGGATACGGCTGTTACCAGATTGCACCGGAAGATGGATGTAGTTACAAATATTTTCGTGTTTGGCAATAGTATATAAAACCTCGTCGGTAATATCCTTCGGATGCGACGTTGAAAAACGCACACGTAAATCGGGATTAATAAGGGCCACCATCTCTAACAGGTTGGCAAAATTAACAGCAACACCAGCCCCCTCTAAATCTCCCCCGTTAGGGGAGACTTTCTGATCAGCCTGCTCGTCCAACTCAGAACTCAGAACTCCCGACTCAGAACTCTTTTTCCACTTATATGAATCCACATTCTGCCCAAGCAAAGTAACTTCGCGGTATCCTTTATCAAACAAATCGATACATTCGGCTACTATTGATTGTGGGTCGCGGCTGCGTTCGCGGCCACGGGTAAAAGGTACTACGCAAAACGAGCACATGTTATCGCAACCACGCATAATAGATACAAACGCGTTGATACCATTGCTATTTAAACGTACCGGGCTTATATCTGCATATGTTTCCTCGCGGGATAGCAATACGTTAACGGCTTTTTGGCCACTGTCAACCTGGTCAATCAGGTTAGGCAGGTCGCGGTATGCATCCGGGCCAACAACTACGTCAACCAGTTTTTCCTCTTCTAAAAATTTCGATTTCAGGCGTTCGGCCATACAGCCCAATACCCCTACCACCAGGCCCGGTTTTTTTACCTTGGTAATAGCAAACTCCTTTAAGCGGTTACGCACACGGGTTTCGGCATTCTCGCGGATAGAACAAGTATTTATAAATATAACATCGGCTAAATTATGATCGCCGGTGGTTTCAAAACCCTGTTCTGATAATATGGATGCAACAATCTCGCTATCGCTAAAATTCATTGCGCAGCCATAACTTTCAATATAAAGTTTGCGGCCGTTATTTTTACCCGTCACCGGCTGCTCTAAAACTAAAGCTTCGCCTTGCCTGCTCTCATCATGTACCTTATCCGGAAGAACCAAATCCATCATTCAATTAAAAATTAGTTTGCAAAAATACACAAAATTTAAATACACGGATGACATATTGTCAGTATTTAACAAAATCAAAAATTTATTGTTATATTTCTGATTCTATACGTATAAAAGTACCAGTAACACCATAAAAGTAAACGGATATTTATAAATGAAGCTTAAATTCTTAAGGCACAAATGGCAAAAAATAGCTTTTAGCTTTGTATTGGTACCTGTACTCATTGTATTTATTATAGCGCTCATACTCAACCATTACCTTGCGCCAATTTTGGCAACGCAGGTGCGGGAGGCTGTTTTAACAGGGAGCGATAGCCTGTACCACGCCGATTTTACCAAAGCCGAGCTCCATTTATTAGAAGGAAAAGTTACGATATATAATATCAGCCTTATTCCGGATACCACGGTGTACAACCGCAAAAAGCAACAGCATGTGGCGCCAAATAACCTGGTAACCCTGCACGTAAAAAAGCTCATTTTAAAACACATACATCCTTTCAGTTATTACTTCAGGCATAAGCTGAACATCAGCGAAATTATTTTGAATCAGCCTGAGTTAAATGTTAGCTACGCGCTTAACCATACACAGGATACCGTTCTGAAGGATCACCGCACAACCTGGCAAAAAATCTCCAAAAGCCTGCGCTCCATCAGCGTAGCGAATATTTACTTTAACGATGTAAAATTTAAGTACGAGGATTACTCGGGCCATAAGGTGGTAATATCTACCCTTAAAGAAATGAACCTGAGCGCTACCGACCTCCTGATCGACTCGGCAACCCAGACTGACAAATCGCGGCTGCTGTACTGCAAGGATATTGTTATGGAGCTTAATAACTATAGCGGCAAAACCGATAACGGGTTATACGATTATAAAATAAATTACCTTAGGCTATCAACTATGTACTCAAGGCTCAACATCAGGGGCCTGCAATTGCAGGCCGCAAAAAACGACTTGTTTTTTAACAAAAGCCAAAGCGACAGCTTTACCCTGGGGGTTGATTCATTACAGCTCAACAACTTCGATTTTTTGAATTATCATAAATACAGGCGCGTAAGGGCATCAAGCCTTAACCTTGCCAACGGCGCGTTAAGGGTATTTGGCAACCCCAACAAAAGTAAGCAAGTGGCTATAGATCAAGTATCCACCTTCCCCAATGTGCTGGTACGTAACACAGATGCCGACCTGACAATAGATACCATCCGGGTGAGACGTATCAATGTATCCTATTCGGAATTTAACGCGGAGACAAAAAAAACAGGATCGGTAGAATTTAACAACACCAGCGGGGAGTTTCATAATGTTACAACAAATAAAGCGGCTATTACCAAAAACAATATTACCGATGTGCGGCTTACCAGCTATTTCATGAACCGGGGACGATTGGATGTGCAGTTCCTGTTTAACTTAACTGATTCCGACGGTACCTTTAGCTATAAAGGATCGTTGGGCAACATGGCGGCCAACAAACTTAACCAGGCAACAGTGCCATTGGCCATGCTGAAGATAACATCGGGCAACATCAGGCAATTTAATTTTGATATCCATGCCAACCGCAAGGCTTTTAAGGGCGGGATATCATTGTTATATAACGATTTAAAGGTATCAATCCTGGAAGCCGACACAGCCAACAACCGTTTAAAAAAGCAGCAGCTGATATCCATATTTGCCAACCTATTTGTTATTAAACACAACAACCCCGATGTTGCCGGCAAAGCGCCCCGTTTTGCCAATGTTAATTATTTGCGGCCCAAGGACTCGCCATTTTTTAAAACCGTTTGGCGAACCTTGCTACAGGGTATAAAAGAATGCGCCGGCCTGGATGAAAAATCGCAACAGGCCGCGATGGGCCGCCTAACCGAACACAAAAAAAACAAGCAGGAAAGATTGGTAAGGAAAGCCGAACGCAAAAAAAGGAGGGCCGATAAAGAAGCGGCAAAGGAAATGGATTCACACTAATTCACTCCATTCATCTAAATAGTTACCGGCGATTAGCTGTTATTAATAATAGCTAACGGAATAAGCTTATGGCGTTGGGAAGATATAAGCATCAAAAACGATACCTTGTTTTTATTGCCTGATCCTGGTTAAAAGATCCGGATCCGTTCGGTACCTGTATTGGCCAACAGCGTACCCCAATATTTGATGCCCCTAAACTGCGCGATACATCAATTTAGTGTTAACCATGATAAAATGTAAAATATTGATTGTTAGATAGTTATACAGAACCGTATCCGAAATATGTTAAGTTATGTTAACCCTCTTTAGATGCGTTTGTCCCGTCAAATAGCCCAAATTCATTGGTAATTTAACAATTATTTATAAGAAAACTTGATGCCTTTTTCTTTGGAGATGGCTTTAAGCCTGGCCATATCTTCTTTAGAAAAGAAACCGTCTTTAGGTAAATAGCTAAATAACCTGCCCCCTGTGTATAACGCGAAATATTTTTCTCTTTCAACAAGTCCGGTTACGTATTTCCAGTTACTTGAATTATGGAAGGACTCGCCTTTTAGTTCTATTTTATCTTCGTTAATAGTATATAACACAGATTCATTAAGCATCGCAGTTTTAGTCATACCTCTTTTACAGGCTAAATAAACCGCCCCCGGCAATAGCAATCCAAAAAAAAATATAAAGTACCCGATTATAAACAGTTGATTCCACCAATCAAAAACTGAGTCGATGACCAATGGGCTTTCCATAAAAGCAAATAAAATTAACATGAATATGAAAAACCTCGTTTTGTAAATTGCTCTTAAACCTATCGTCAAATACGTTTTAAAATCTATGTTACTGGTAACTTTAATATCTTCCATATTGCTATTCATAATTTATTGAAGTAATAATTTCAGGTTGATGCCAAAATTGGTAAACGCTGTATTAAACGTTTGCGAGGTGTATGGGCGGGTGATGTTTGAATCGTAAAACAGGTTGAGGTTAAAACGTTGGTTTATCACATAGTCAATTGACGGCCTTACGGTAATGTTTTGTGCTCCGGATGAAATTTCCGCCGCTTCTACATCGGCACGATAGATGAGCGTTTTGTTGTCCCGCAACGAGAAATCCAGTTTAAAGTTAACATCCTTAGGGCTGCCTCCCGGAAGCAATCCGAATGGGAAGTGGAAATTTTTGGTATGATAGCCGAAGCCAAAAACGATAATCCTTTCATTTTGCTGCGCCAGCTGGCTGTTGAGCAGGCTCAAGCTAAGCGTACGGCTCTGCCTGAACTCCACATTGGCAGTCATGCTGTTTTTAAACCTGGCGCTGGCGCCAAGCAAAGGCACAAACTGTTCAAATATGGTAACCTGCGAAAACTGGTAAAGCGGTAAAAAATCGTTGTTTAAATCGCGCGCGCTACTGGCACCGGCGGCTTCGCGGTATTGCAGCAGGGTAGTAAAACCGTTTACGTTGTATGACGACCGGTAGCCGTGGCTCAAATCAAAGGAATCAAAAACATCGGCAAAGAAAGGGATTTTAGCCAACCCGCTATACCTGATATCCCAGTTGGGGATAGGGATTTTAGGAAACTGAGATGTGCCAGCCTTCGTCGCTTTTTTACCGGTATATGCGGCCAAAAATGCCGGAACCAGTACATTTTGGGAGTTTTGCCCATAACCGTCTCTAAGCCCAACCGAATCTACCAATTGCGTTGAATTTGGGTTTTGGGCGGCAAGCCTTTGCGATATAACAGCACGGTTGGCAAGCATTTGCTGAAACAGCGGCGACTTGTTATCAATACCTGTAGTTTTTTTGAACGCCGTACCAATAGTTAAAAACGAGATGCTGTAATTACCCGTTGTAACAGGGCTTAACGATTGGATGCTATTGGTTTCGGCCAGGTATTTAAAATTCGATTGGTAATTATGATCCTGTGTTTTAAACGCGATGAGGTCGATCTTGAGGCCTTTAAATGGCTCAATAACACCCCTGAAATGCATATCCTCATTAAGCGATGTGGTATATAATTGATTTTGCAGGGTATCGGTAGTTATCCATCCATTGGCTACAGCTTTGGCACGGATATCGGTTTGGCTACCCAATAAAAACCCGATGCCCGGGGCATTATAATCGGCGTTTTGCCCAAAAATTCCCGATTGCGGCAGGTAACCCGGCAAATAGGTACCCTGCTTACGCGAGTACGTAGCACTTACATTTTTAACACTGGTAAGCAGGCCTATCAATACCTTACCTATTCCGTCGGGCGCATTGGGGTTAGCCGCCTTGCGGATGAACGGGAATTTGTTGTACAACGATACCATGTTAAACGTAGGGTTCACCTGGATTTCGCGCAGGTTGCTGATGCTGTTACCTACATCGTACGATGGATCATTTATGGCAAACAATGGCTGGGTTTGCCAGTTAAAGTGCGTGCTGTACCGGGTGGTTATCGATGTCCAATCCAACCCCGGAATTTTGTTAATGGGCAAGGTATAATTTATGTTGATGGTGTGGTTGTAATTGGTGGTACGCCCCAGCTTTTTAAGGTTATCCCAAAGGGTATCGCGTTTTAAACCATTGATGCGCCCGGCAGGCTCATCTACTACCGATAGATTGGTGGCATCAATATCCAGGGATAATGATTTGGATAAATTCCAGCCTATCCCGTAAACCCGGGTAATGTTAAAGTATTTATTAAATGTAGTGGTAGGTACCGGGATAAAGTTGTTAGGGTCGTTATCCCGCAAGGTATTTTCCGAATAAAAACGATCAAAGTTGATACTGAAGTTTAACCTTGATGGCAGTATGCTAAAATTGAAATCGCGAGCCAGCGCCAATAAATTGCTTTTGATGATTTTGGCAAACGGATTATAATACTTTGGCGCATTGGTATAGTTGTAAGCCAGGGTAAGGTGATAGGATTTTTCCAAATCACTTTGGGTGGTAAAATCGTGATGGGTAAATTGTGTAAATGCGTAACTGGCACTCAGGTTCTCAATATCCCAAACATGTTTTTTGGCTGTAGGATCAAGCTTTGTTTTATGTACGTTGGTAAAGTTGAAGCTCTTTCTGAAAGTATAATCAACCGACGCGTTCCTTATCGAGTCACGTTCTTTGGAGCTGGTGGCTGCAGCAAGCGATTGCTTCAGTTCAATATCGGGTGCCCCCGGATCATATTGAGGCATACTTGTTTGCGACGACACATTGATGTAGGCCGGAATGCTGATCCCGCTTTTAGCCGGGAAAAACTTACCTAACTCGGCAGTTGCCGATATATCGTAAACCTGGTTATCGCTCTGGCTCCTGTCATTCAACCGCGAATCCAGCGTACCGAAACCTATGCTGGTTTTGCTGCCCGATACGGTAACGTCGGCAAAATCGGCCAGTTTGGTATTCAGCCTGGCGGTGGCCGCCCAACCGCCGCGTTGGTCAAAATCGGTTAAGCGTAATTCATCAAACCAAACCGTACCTGTTTTATCCAGCCCATCATCCGCTCCCGAAGCCTGGCTGCCTTTGAGCGGGTTGCGCACACCAATCATAATGGTACGCAGGCGGCTCAGGTCGGGCTGGCCTTTGATATAAACGGTCTGGGTACCTTCGGTATATTTAAAAACCTGGTTAAAGGCTACGTTGCTGTGATTGCGGGCAAGCTTCGCACGGGTAAGCAGGCCAAGTTCCAGATCGATGGCGTTGGCATCGGGCCATATCGCATCAGGACTGGCGGTACCCGACTGGGTGATTTTTAATGGCACTTCGTACTCATAATAGTTATCCTGGTAATCAACGCCAAGGCGTAAAAACGCGTTTAGGTCGTCATCTTTTAGCTGTTCGCCCTCGGCATGCACAAACATTTGTACGCGTTTGTATTTGCGCAAATCGTTATAAAACGTACGGAACGCTGCCCTTGAATATCCATCGCGCAGGTTTTTTACATTTAATGACAATGACTGCTCGTTCAGTTTGGTATTAGTTTGCAGGTTGTTGTAATTGCGCTGGCGCTGAATACCCGGCGGCACTACATAAGGGATAGGCGTACGGTTGCCATTTTCCTCAATATTTACCGCCTGTACATCAATCGTCGAGTTATCTAAAGGTGGGTTACTGATTGATGGATCGGCAATAACATTAAGCGGGTTCCTTTCTATGTTAAAGGCGCGCCATTCGCCGCGAACCAACTCTAATGTCGCGAAGCGAAGGATAGCCGTATCGGCAAAATTGGTCATAAACATCCGCATAAAACGGATGGCTTTAAAATCACCAATATTACCAACCTTGCTCTTGTAATCAGTAATCGGGATCCTGAACTGGTACCAGTTAACCGATTGGGTTGTACCATCGGGCAGTTTCACGTTGGCAGTTACCTTATCGCTGATGTTGTTTTGCCCAACAACCATATCGCCGGGGCGGATAGAAACCTTGTATTGGAAATACGAGTCTTCCTGGCTCATGTTATTATCGCGGTTAATATCCTCGCCATCGGGCAATGAGGTTGATGCCGAATTCTGGATACCCAGCTCGGCTTGCGATTGCTGCGATGTTTTGGAGTTGCCATCGGTGCCGTTGTACTTGCTATAGCGGTCAAGTATACCCAGCCTTGCCTGGTCAAGCGCCGAACCCTGGTAGTACTGGTAATCATCAGACGATGGGTCATTTGCAAAATTAGTTGCTGCCTGCGCACTCAGTTGCCCTTTAACCTGGGTAACTACCGGAGCAAATTTTTTCTGCTCGTCGGCATCATTCATTCCATCCAGGCCCACATCCTGTAAACGGCGTGCATCAGGATTATTGTCAAAAGCATTTATAACCGGCTGTAATTTTGATACCCTGCCCCAGTTGGTTTCATCCACCTGGGTAGCGTCGCCGTTTACCGGCAGGCTGTTCTCTAAACTTTTGCGGCCATCTTTTAATATATCTTCGGATACACTGCCCAGGTTAAAATACAAATCGCCACCTGCCGAGTTGGGTTTGTAAATAAAAGGATCGAGCACCCAAAATTCTATGTACGATACGTTTAACGATTCAAAATCATTGGTCTCTAATTTTCTGAACATACCACCCCACCGTGTTTTTGGGTTTTGTAAAGTACCATCCGGGTTAAAGCCGGTAGGCGTATAATTATAAGGGCCACGTACATTTGGATAAAAGGCCATGTTAAGCGTGGCCAGGGTTAATGGCTGCCCGGTGCTTGATTGCTTATAAGGGAACACTTCCTGCTCCAACACTTGCCTGGCGTAATGGTTAGACAGGTCGGCGCGGGATATGGCGATGTTATTGGAGTTGGTGTAAAATATAGGGTCGATATTATAAAACGCCAGGCGTGCACGGTTGTAGCCGTAACTCAGGTCATCGAACCTGGTGGCTTCGGGGAATAACTGCGGCGTACCCGAAATTTGCCAGGCATTGGCGCTCTTTATATCGATAATAGACTGGCTGTTTTCAAAGTCATCCAGGTAGGAGGTACCATTTTTTGATCCCGCAAAATTCAACGCGCCCGGGCTGCCGGGCAACAGTTGCGCAAACTCGCCCGAAAAGGTAACCGATGATGGCGCTTTGGTATGTATCAGCGGGATTTTATCAACCAAACGGGTAAGCATCCGCGAATCCGAACTGTAATTAACATCAAAACCCCATATGGTGTTCGATATAGATTCTTCGCCGGCTGTTTCATTTTGGGTAATGGGCTGCTCGGTGAGGTGCATCATTGTACCGCCTAAATTCAGCTTATCGTTCACATGGTAATCAAACCTCGATCCGTATAATGACTTTTGCTGAACGCCAAACAGCTCATTGTTTTCCAGTTTTACGCTGATGGTTTGGCCAGATGATAGCAAAGCCTGGTTCAATATCCTGATCCGCCCGGAATTGTAATCAACCGTGTAGTCGCTACCTTCGGTAAGTTTAAGCTGACCGGCCGTTACCGTTACCGACCCTTGCGGAATATTTACGGCATTCAGCTGATATTCCGATCCGCCGGTTGACGTGTAGGTGCCTTTAATAACGTACCTGTTTAAGGCCGGGAAATATTGCTGCGCTATGGTTTTTGTAGAGTCGTACAATTGCTGATATACATAACGTTTGGTAAGGTCAGCTTCGCCGGGCGCAAATTTGGCAGCCAAATCCGAACCAAAGGGTTCAATGGTTGGAAACGAGATACGGCCATTTTGCGAATCAATGGTAACCCCTTCTAAAAAATCAAAATACCCATCAGGCTGCTTAGCGCCTTGCTGGTTTAGATTATCAAGACCGGCAACCTGCATCCACAATTTACCTTTCAGGCTAGCCCCTTCTTCCATCACCGTTTTTTCGATACCAGATTTATCATCAAGCCTGGTTACAGTTAGCTTGAAATTGGTAGGCGCAATCTGGAACGCACCCAGCGAATAGATGTTTTTCATCATTAAATCCCAGGATGGCAAATTGGTTTTCAGCAGTTCGTTTTTTAGCAATTTTACAAATAACACTTTCGGAGTGTTAGGGTCAACTGCCACATCACTACTAAACTCCCCCACCTGGTACTGTACGCCATTGATGGTGTACTGGTAAGCCACAGCCAAAACTTCATCGTTATTTAAAGGATAATTGAGGGAGATATAACCCAATTGCGGATGCAGTGTATACTCCTTATCCGTAAGCTTGCGTGCATAGGTTAGCTTAGAATAGTTATCTGTATTACCGGTTGATTGAAAATAACTGGCTACAGCATTTGAATTGGTTTGTCTTGCATCGGCAGGTAAATTATTTAATAACGAGTTGGACTGCTGTGCAAAGCCCGGGCCTTTAAAGCCGGCTGGCAAGCCGCTAAAACCGGCGCCGCCCTGTATCCTTGATGTGTTGTATGGCTTGTTCTCGCCCAGGTCAAGGAAAGCCAATATATCCCTCGAATCGGTGGTTACGTTGGTACGGTTGGTTGTCCAAACCTCAATTTTTGTAATGTTGACGTTGGAACTGATAATAGGAATATTAGCCAGCGCCTTGTTATAATTATTGCGGAAATACTGGGATAAAAAGAAGTGCTTATTAACCTCGTAATCCGCGGGCGTTAACCTGAATTCGCCCTGCTGCGAGCCATTGGTTATGGTAATAGTTTTTGACTGCGACCGTTGTTGAGATAAAATACTGGTGATATCCAACCGGCCAAATTTCAATTTGGTTTTTACGCCGAAAAGCGCCTGGCTACCCGTTATTAGTGTAGTAGGCAGGGGCATACTTACGGTACCCGCTTCTATTTTCTGGATGATTTCGTCGGGCGAGCCGGTGTAATCCAGCTTTACCTGGTTTTCAAACTGGAACTGCGCATCGGTATTGTAATTGGTGGTAATTTTTAATTTATCCCCGATATTACCGGTTACGTTTAATTGAATTTTTTGATCAAAATTAAAATTGAACTGCTTGCGCTGGCGGGTGTTAAATAACGGGTTTTCATTTTTGTTCACCTGCCCGGCCAATATCATCTCGGCCGATCCCTGCGGACGGATATCGATATTCTGGCTGCCGAAGATTTGCTCAAAAGTGCGGCTCCTTACTTTAATAACGGGAATAAAACCGGGTTGCTGCGAGTCATAGGCATAGTTATCTGCCAGCTGCTTGTAGTAATTGCGCTGCTTTGATTTATCTGTAAGCTTTAAATACTCGGCAAAAGTAAGGTACTGTGGCGGGCGGTAGAGCAGGTTGCCCACGCGTTCGTACAAAATATAGCGGTTTGAGGCAGCGTCATATTCAATGGTACGCACAAGCCCCGGAGGATCGGAACTAAAAATACCTTCCCTGACCCTAACATTTTTGGGTTGGGCTAAGTCCAGCGGTGCGCTTTTTTGAGTCGTATCGGTCCTTATTTTCGGTATCTGCTGCTGCGCGTAAGCACCATTAAGCATACCGAAAGCAAGAATTACCAATACACTTATAATAATATTATAAGTAAATATTCTAATCAAAAGTCAAGTCGAATTTTATACGTAATTATAAGGTTTTTAAAGCGAATTTAATAAGTTGTTCAACAGTTAAATCGCCGCTGTTTTTATTCATTTCCTGTTCCAAAACCTTTTCGGCAGCATTGCGTGCAAAACCAAGCATTACCAATGCGGTAAGCGCTTCATCTTTAGCGGTTTTATTTACCGGCACTACAGTTAAGGTGTCAGGCCCTTCTTTACGTAGCTTATCCTGGAGTTCTAAAATGATTCTTTGTGCTGATTTAGGCCCGATCCCTTTTATCCGTTGAATGAGCGAAACATTACCGCTCACTATCGCTGCCTGGATCTCGGCAGGTGTTATAGACGACAACATCATACGGCCCGTATTTGGCCCGATGCCAGATATCGATATCAGGTGCATAAACAAGCGGCGCTCACCGTCATCGGCAAAGCCGTACAGGGTGAGCGCATCTTCTTTTACATGCTGCCATATGTATAGCTTGCAACTCTCCTCAGCGCCAAGCCTTGAATATGTATTTACCGATATATTAATGTGATAACCTACACCGCCGGCATCAATAACAACATGCGATGGGTTTTTAGAAACCAGTTTACCACTAATATAATCGTACATAAATATTATTTTATTTTTAGTTTATCAAAAAGCTATTGGTTGGCTGCCTTAACCTGCGCGGTAATTACGGCTATTGTAACCATGTTCACAATTTCGCGAACCGAACTACCTAACTGCAATACGTGAACAGGCTTTTTCAAACCTAACAATATCGGCCCAACCGCCTCGGCGCCGCCTATTTCCTGCAGCAACTTGTAGGCGATGTTACCCGATTCAAGGTTAGGAAATATCAGCGTATTGGCCGGCTTTCCGTTTAATGTAGAAAATGGAAAATTATCGGCCAATAAATCTGAATTCAATGCAAAGTTTGCCTGCATATCACCGTCAACAACCATATCAGGATATTTTTCATGCAGTATTTTTACCGTCTCCCTTGTTTTTTCGGGAATTTCGCCCTCGTTCGATCCGAAGTTGGAATAAGATAATAAAGCAACCCTGGGAGTAATGTTAAAACGTTTTACCGAGCGTTCTATCAGTACGGTAATATCTACCAGTTCCTGCACTGTTGGGTTCACGTTTACCGTGGTATCACCAAAAAACACAGGGCCTTTGGGGGTTATCATCATATACATACCCGCCACGCGGTTTACGCCTTCTTCGGTACCTATAATTTGTAAAGCCGGTTTTACGGTGCTTACGTAATCTTTTGTTAAACCAGAGATCAGCGCATCGGCCCGGCCAAACTGCACCATGCTGGCGCCGTAATAGTTACGGTCGACCATAAGCTTTTTGGCCTCGTACAAGGTAATACCGCGGCGCTGACGTTTATTGTATAAATAATTAACGTATTCCTCCATGTTTTCGCAGCCTTCGCGTGGGTCGATGATCTGTACATCGCCAAGGTCAAGCTCGTTTTCGCGCATGATCCGTTTTATCTTCTCGATGTTACCCAGTAATATCGGGGTAGCAATACCCTCATCTTTTACAATCTGGGCCGATCTTAATATCTTGTAGTTATCTGCCTCGGCAAACACCACCCGTTTAGGGCTTTGCTTGGCTTTATTGGTAAGGTTACGAAGTAGTTTATCATTATTGCCTAAGCGCGATCTCAACTCTTCTGCATAGGCATCCCAATCGGTAATAACCTTACGGGCCACGCCCGAATCAATGGCAGCCTTGGCCACAGCCATAGACACTTCTGTTATCAACCGCTGATCCATCGGTTTTGGGATGATGTAATCCCTGCCAAATTTAAGGTTGGTAATATTGTAAGCCAAATTTACGGCTTCGGGTACCGGCTTTTTCGCCATTTCGGCAATGGCGTGGGTAGCGGCAATTTTCATTTCCTCATTAATAGCGGTAGCCCTTACATCAAGCGCGCCACGGAAAATATATGGGAAGCCTAACACGTTATTGACCTGGTTAGGATAATCGGAGCGACCGGTCGCCATAATAATGTCTTCGCGGGCGGCAGTGGCCAGGTCATAATCAATCTCGGGAACGGGGTTTGCCATAGCGAAAACCACGGGCTTTTTGGCCATCAATTTCAGCATAGCCGGGGTAACCACATTACCTGCCGAAAGGCCGACAAATACATCGGCATCCTTCATCGCGTCTGTTAAAGTTTTAACATCGGTGCGGCTGGTGGCAAACTCCATCCTAATATCGTCCAGATCGGTACGTTGCTGATCGAGCACGCCGTTGATATCAAACATTACCAGGTTTTCTTTTTTAACCCCTATGGAAAGATACATTTTTGAGCAGGATACCGCGGCGGCGCCTGCACCATTAACTACCAGTTTTATTTTATCCAGTTTTTTACCCTGAATTTCGCAGGCGTTCATCAAAGCAGCGGCCGATATAATAGCCGTACCATGCTGATCATCGTGCATTACAGGGATATTCATTTCGGCTTTAAGCCTGCGCTCTATTTCAAAACAGGTTGGGGCCGAAATATCTTCCAGGTTTACACCGCCAAATGTAGGCTCGAGTGCTTTTACTATCGCCACAAACTCATCAACGCTTTTGGCATTCACCTCCAGGTCGAACACGTCAATATCAGCGTAAATTTTAAACAGCAGCCCCTTGCCTTCCATTACCGGTTTACTGGCTTCGGGGCCAATATTACCTAAGCCCAATACGGCGGTACCATTACTGATAACCGCTACCAGGTTCCCTTTTGCAGTATATTTATATACGTCATCAACGTTTTCGGCTATGCGCAGGCAGGGTTCGGCAACACCTGGCGAGTAGGCCATGGTTAAATCTCTTTGCGAATTGGTAGGCTTGGTGGGCACTACCTGTATCTTACCAGGACGGCCCATGGAGTGGTAATTCAGCGCGTCCTGTTTACGGTTGTTCTTGTTCATCTTCTCAAAATTCAAGCGCTCAAAATTACAATTCTTTTTATGGTAACCTGAAATAAAAAAGCCCGGTTTTGAAACATGTCAAAATCGGGCTATATATTTAGCGGATATTATCCTGTGTTTACAACGTCGGTTTGGTATCGGCAGATACGCTTGCCGAGATATCGCCACCGGCGGCAACCCTTATTGTTTTACCAACGGGAGCGCGGTTACTTTCCAGGTTGTTCCATATTTTAAGATCATGTACCTCGCAGCCAAACAAATCGGCTATACCGGCCAGGGTCTCCCCTTTTTTTACTTTATGATAGGTAGTTATCTTACGATCAGACTTAGGAACATCCACATAAGCGGGATGAGCAGCAGGGGCGGCTACCGCATAAACCGGGGCAGGTTTGGCAAACTCCATAGGGGCCACCGCATCGCCGGCACTATTTAATACATTGTATAACGCCGCGAATTTTTCTTTTGAGGTTTGTGGCAGGATAAGTCTTCGCGGGGCCTTTGGCGTACCATTTACAATTAACCGGCGATAGGACGGGTTAAGGATGGTTATTTCGCCTATGCCAACATTCAGGGCCCGGGCAACGTTACTTAACGACACAAACTTTTTAACCATAACGGTATCCGTTTTCAACGAAAAGTTGCAGGCCTGCGCTACAATGTTATGTTTACCAAAATAGTTCATTACATAGTTCATGGCTATAAAGGCAGGTACGTAGCCACGTGTTTCGGCAGGCAAATACTGGCGTATCGCCCAGAAATCGCTGCCGCCACCGGCCTTTTCCATAGCACGTTCCACATTGCTTTTACCGCAGTTGTATGATGCTATAGCCAACAGCCAATCGCCAAATTCCTGGTATGCGTCTTTTAAGTATGCTGCAGCCGCATAGCTGGCCTGTATCGGGTCGCGGCGTTCGTCAACATACTCATTCATGTTAAGCCCATATATTTTCGCGGTGGTGCCCATAAACTGCCACAAGCCAGTTGCCCCTACCCTTGATACCGCGTTAGGGTCAAGTTTGGATTCAACAATGGATAAAAATTTTATTTCATCCGGGATCCCGGCATCGTGAAAAGCTTTCTCGTAAATTGGGAAGTAATACCTTGCAAGTCCTGCAACCTGGCCCATTTCGTCGCGGTTATGCATGTACAGGTCAATGTAGCTTTGTACATATTCGTTGTAATCAAGCTGGATATCTTTCCTGACCGAATCAAGCCGGCGCTTATAAACGTTGCCTTGCGCACCTATGGGCAAAGGGTGGTTTATAACCGGCAAAACGGTGGTATCGGCATTAATTTCGCCATGAAAAGCAGAAAAATGATTGCTTTGTTTTACAGACGGGAACGCATTGGCTTGAATAATTTGTAAAAGTGACAGACAGATGGTAAGCGTAAATAATCTCTTCATTAGTGGGATTTGATTAAGTAATGATGCTTCCTGCATCGGTTAATTTTACTAAAATATGGCTTTTTTATAGCTTTAAGAAATATTCAGCAAAATCTAACAGTTGTTGTTCGTTAAAATGTTTTGTTAATAATTGTAATCCTAACGGCAAACCCTGGCTATTATTGCCGGTTGGCAACGATATGGCGGGCACGCCGGTTAAAGATGCTTGTACGGTAAAAATGTCATAAAGATACGTTACCACCGGATCTTTTTCTTCGGCCCCTATCGGGAAGGCCGGTTCAGGGGCGGTTGGGATCAATATAAAATCGTATTCGTTCAGGATTTCGCTCGTCTTTTCCTTTATTAACCTGCGCACTTTTTGGGCCTTAGCGTAGTACGCATCATAGTACCCGGCGCTCAACACAAAGGTGCCCAACATAATCCGGCGCTTAACTTCTTTACCAAAACCTTCTGAGCGCGACCGTTTATAGGTTGATTGCAAATCATCGGCTGCCGGGCTGCGGTAACCATAATGCACACCATCAAAACGTGCCAGGTTTGATGAGGCTTCGGCAGTAGCCAATATATAGTAAGTAGGCACCAGGTAATCCAATTGCTCAAAAGCGATGGGTTTTACGGTATGACCTTCGGCACGCAATTTTTCGATGTATTGTACCAGTACGTCCTTAACCTCGGCATCAACACCAGGGCTTGATAAGGCCTCCTGCAAATAGGCTATTTTTTTAGGGGTTGGCTTTTCGGTATCAACGGTTATTGGCGGTACCGGTTGCTTTATCAAAGTGTTATCGTAATCATCCGGCCCGGCCATCACTTCGTACAACAATGCGGTGTCTTCCACCGAACGGGTAATTGGGCCAACCTGGTCAAATGATGAGGCATAGGCTATAATGCCATGCCTGGAAATGCGACCGTAAGTAGGTTTAAATCCTATTACCCCGCAAAATGCGGCTGGCTGCCTTACCGAGCCCCCGGTATCGGTACCAATGGCGGCATGGCACATATTGGCCTGCACTGCAACCGCCGAGCCGCCCGAAGAGCCGCCCGATACCCTTTTTTGATCGGCATAGTTTTTTACCGGGCCGTAAAATGAATTTTCGTTGGAGCCGCCCATTGCAAACTCGTCGCAATTACAGCGGCCAATAATTACCGCATCTGCTGCAAGCAAACGTTCAACTATGGTCGACGAATATATTGAAGTAAAACCTTTGAGTATTTTGGACGAGGCGGTTACCTCGTGCCCTTTGTAGCAAATGTTATCTTTTATGGCTATCACCATACCAGCCAGCTTACCGGCGGTTCCATTCTTTATGCGTTCATCAACAATTTTTGCGTTGATAAGCGCTTCTTTTTCAAATACTTCGTTAAAAGCATTTAAATGGGCGTTCTTTTTAATTTCGCCCAAATAGTTTTTCACCAAACCCTGAACAGTAATTTCCGCACGCTGCAACCCGCTCTTTATTTCGGTTAAAGAGGAATAAAATTTAGCCATGGGGCTAAAATAAAAAACTTATCCGTTGAAATAACAAATTAAATTCAACAGATAAGTTTATATCGCAAATAAGGTGGTAAAAAACAGCAGCCTAAAGTATTAAACTTTAGGTTTTTCTTCTGCAGAAGACGTGTTGCCTTCGTTGTTTTGCGCGTCTTTAAATTCTTTAACGCCTTTTCCTAAGCCTCTCATTAGTTCGGGTATTTTTTTACCGCCAAATAATAAAAGAATTGCCAGGATGATAAGAATAATTTCTGGTGCCCCTAAACCCATGATTTTTGATTTTTATATAAGTTAATATTATTATTAATGATAGAATGCTGTCTTTATTAAACTGCCAAGGCAGATTTTTAGTGTTTATTAAGGTCAATTTTTGACTCTGTTACCGGTTCCTGATCATTACCTACGTGAAATTCGGCAGCAGGGATTGTATTTGGAACTTTATTTTCGGCAATCACCGGGTTAGGGTGATGCTCTACGCTTTCGGCCACCGGAGTTTCATCAACCAGGGTTTCATCAACCAGGATTTCATCAACCGAATGCTCTTCAATAAGCGGTGTTGTATGTTCTTCAATTACCGGAGTAGTAGTTTTAGTTTCTGTTGGTTTCTCCTGGAAATTATTGATCTGGTTATTAATTTCGCGCTTAACATCTTCCGATGCATCTTTAAAATCGCGCAGGCCTTTGCCCAGCGTGCGCGCCATACCAGGAAGCTTTTCGCCTCCAAATAGCATTAATGCTGCAAAAAGTATCAGTACCATCTCGCCCGTACCAATATTTAAAAATAAAAAAACTGTACTTAGCATTGCATTTTTTTTAAGGTTACAAATATAAACAATTAATATCTTTATAATTAAGAATCAAGAGTCAAGAATCAAGAATCAAGACAGCTGCAAAAAAGGTTTCAATATAAAATTACTACCTAAACTGCTTATTTAGCCAAGCTTGGCATAATTTGACCTATTATTTAATTGTTTTCTGTCTTGATTCCTGACTCTTAATTCTTGATTCTTATTTTTGATTTAAACTAATTAGGCGCCAGCCAAAATTTAGGGTTTTGCGCGTCCTTAGCCTTATATATATCAAAGTTAACTTCAGTTTCGCCCGTTGACGGATCGGTTGCAACAACACCTAAATTTTGCTTGGTGGTTACCTTTTGACCGCGTGCTACGGTAACAGAACGTAAGTTGCCGTATACTGTAAAATACTCCCCGTGCTTAATCATCACCAGGTATGTACCGCTCACATCAACCACCCTGATCACTTCACCCTCAAAAACCGCCCTTACCGTGGCGCCTGCGTTCGTCCTGATGTCGACCCCGGTATTTTCGCTCCTGATACCTTCGGAAGTATACGTTCCAAATCCCTGCGTTATTATACCGTTGGCTACCGGCCATGGCAAGCGGCCTTTGTTACCCAAAAAGTCGTTAGACAGCCTGGCCGCTTCGGGGGTCGCATTCAAATACCCAGAACTTGTTTTAGCAACTACCTTACGTTCAACAGGTGCGGGCCTGTTTTCGGCTTTGGCTTTCGCAGCTGCTAACCTTGCGGCTTCCCGCGCCTCGGCTTCTGCCTTCCGTTGAGCTTCCTCTATCTCGCGGCGAATAGCGCTTGCAATCTCCCGATTTGTTTTGGCCAGCTTATTTTGAACATCTTTTTGCTGTTGTTTTAACAAGCCTTCATGCTGCGACAGGTCCTTAACTACTTTAACCTGGTCGTTTTTTTGTGCACCCAGGGTTTTCTTTTCTTTTTCCTGATCTTCAAGCAAATTGCTTTTTTCCTGCTTGGTTTTATCAAGCTCGTTTATTTTTACGTGCAGTTCCTTTTGTGTTCCTTGTATGTAACCGGCCTGGCGTTCACGGTAGGCGCCAAACTGCTGTAAATATTTTAAGCGTTTGTAGGCCTGGTTAAAATCTTTTGATGCAAATAAAAACATCAGTTTATTGTAAGCGCTTTGGTTACGGTAGGCAAAAAGTATCATCCCCGCGTACTCTTTTTTTAACTGATCTAACTGGCTTTGCAAGCTATGTACAGTATTATTACTTTCGGAGATTTGGCTATCCAGGTTTCTTACTTCGGAGTTAATGTTGTTTATCTTTTCCTCCCTCAGGCTTATCTGCGCCTTTAACAGGCTCAATTGTTTTAACGTCGCCCTTTTATTACTTGAGGTTTCCTGGTAATCCTTATTCAATTGTTCAAGCTCTTCTGATAATTTATCGCGCCTGCGCTTTAGTTCGGCACTGCTTTGTGCATGTGCATCAACAGCGATTAGTACTGCTATAAAAAAGAGAATTGCTTTTAAAAATTTCATCAAACAAAAATAGGAATTATTTGGCCGGCTCATATCTATCCGGAATACTAAATGGATATTCCAGCTGCTGGTCAAAATCGACCTTGGTATAATGCAGGTTTACATGGATCTTTTTATCTTTTACTACTGATGCAATATCTATCTGCGATGGCAGGATACGGTTATTGGCCTGTATAAACGCGTTATTGGCCACCTGTAACGATTGCCCCTCGTTTTGATTATTAAGGTTGGTTTGCGTTACCTTATTATCTGCCCCTACTATCAGTTTATAAAGCAAATCGTCAAGGCTACCGCTTAATGTCGTGGTGCTACTGGTGGTTACAAATTCGCTTTTTTCGGTAAGCAGTTCAGGTATCGCATTACCTATCAGCAATGATTCTAACGTTTTATAATTTACCTGTTTGCTGGCATAGGCGTAAACATAGCTAAATGGCTTTTTCATGTAAACACCCTCCAACCGGTTTATGAGCAATATACTATCTGGCGTAATCACAGCGCGGGCAACCTCAACACCCAATATCGCTGTAATAGATACCCAGATTTTTTTACCCTTGTTTATGCGGATATTAAGCGTAACGTCGTTGCTGTTGCCATTAATATCCAGGCTTGTTTTGGCCTTGCCCGAAAACGTGTTAAAGTTTACCTGCTGCGCTTTTATAGCTGCCAGTTTTGTGTGTATTTTATTATCGGGCGTAGCAACAGTATCTGGTTTACGGGTTACCATAACCTGCTTGCGTGCTTTACAACTTACTATTACAAGCAAACCGCAAACTATCAGTAACCTATTCAACGTATTTCTTTTCATTTATCTTTCGATCTAAAACCGGCGATTGCTCACCGTAGCCTTTAGCCTTTTTCCAGTTATCTACCGCTTCATCTGTTTTACCAAGATAAAACAAAATATCGCCGTAATGTTCATACTTAACCCCACTTTTATCTTTATCGTGCGCTAAAGCCTTTTCCATCCATACCTTAGCATCGGGATATTTTTTTTGCATAAACAGTATCCATGCATAAGTATCTTCAAATGATGCCGTGTTTGGCTGTAATTGGGTTGAACGTGCCGACATTTGCGCCGCCTTGTCCAAAGCTTCATTTCTTAACGATAAATAATAAGCATAATTGTTTAAAGTATATGCATTATCCGGATTAATGGCCAGGGCCTTATCATAAGCTTCGTCCGAACTTTTGTTGTTCTTCATATCATGATAACAATCGCCTAATAACGAAAAGCTTAGCGAAAGTAGTTCCTTATCCTGAATTTCTAATGAAGTTGCATTTTTAACATAACCCAGCGCTTTGTTAAAATCCTTTTTTTGCGCCCATGCCACGCCCACCAGGTAATTCATCCAGGCCTGGTTTGGGAATAGGGATAGCGCGTTCTCCCCGTCTTTAACAGCTCCGTCAAGATCGTTCATACTTAATTCAATACGCACCAATTGTTCATGTACCTGGTATGTCTGCCCGTCCAGCTCTATTGATTTTCTGTAGGCTTCTTTTCCTTCCTTCAACTTATCGTTTTGCAACAGCATATCGCCATACATGGCAAAGGCCTTATTATCCCTGGCATGTGTAACTGTCAGTATCCGGCTCAATTCAAGCGCGCTGGCTTTAGCATTGGGATCTGGAAATTTAGGGTAGTAACCAGTTATGATCCTTATTTTTTGATCGATGTTTATTTCGGGTATGGCAAAGGCCAGCGTAAGCTCTTTAAAACTCGCTTCGTTATTTTTTTTATCCCGGTAAATATCGGCAAGCGCCAGGTGTACCATGCCGTTACCCGGGTCAATTTTTTCGGCCTGCAGTAAAGTTTTTAAAGCTTTGTCGCCAAATCCGTTCGAGTTGTATATTTCAGAAAGTAACAGGTAATATCGTATCTGCCCGGGGGTGGCAGCTATAGCTTTTTCAATATCGGCCGCAGCCTGGTCAACCTTACCTTGTTTGAGGTATATTTTTTGGCGGCTACCTAAAAGGTCGTCGCTGGGACCGGTAATTTGCTCCAACTGATCGTAAACTTTTAGCGCATCATCATATCTTTTTAAAATGACCAGCGCATTGGCTTTATCAAAATAATACTCGGGCTTGCTGGGGTTAAGGCGGATAAGCTGGTTAAACACATTCTCTAACTTGCCAATGTTGTTACTTTTTTCATAACTATCGGCAAGCGCGCTCCAGTACCATTCGTTATTGGGTTTTACGGCTACAGCACGTTCAAGCAATGGCTGCGCGCCGGTGTAATCATTTTGTATTTTTTTTAGATTGGCCAGTTCATACAGCGAGGCATCATTCGCCGGATCGGCCTGGATCACACGTTCAAACAACTCCGACGCGTGCTTCAGGTTTTCAACGGTTTTCTCGCGCAAGGCCGAAAAAAACAACTGCCTTATCTCGCTGCTGTCAAGGGCCCCCATTTGTTTCGGTGCAACTACGGTTTGAGCGGTGAGTTGAAGGGGCAAAAACCAACAAGCAAGCAGCAAGACAGCTGCAATTTGCAAGTGCCATGTCTTGCTTATTGTATTTCCAGATCTTAAATCCTTATCCCTCATATTCAAATCTACACTAAAAAATGCCCGTATTTACCTTTCAGCCGGTTTTCAAAAGTCTTAATTCTTGACTCTAACCTCTTGATTCTGTTTCATTTTACCGCTGTGTGCCCAAATCCACCCTCGCCACGTGTGGTATCATTTAATACCTCCACTTCGTTCCAGCTAACGGTTTCATGTTTGGCTATTACCATTTGTGCTATCCTATCGCCATGGTTAATCTCAAATGGTTCTGCACCAAAATTAATAAGCAATACTTTTATTTCGCCCCGGTAATCGGCATCAATAGTACCCGGCGAATTAACGATACCTATACCATGCTTAAACGCCAAACCACTGCGCGGCCGTATCTGCGCCTCAAAACCTACAGGCAGTTCAATATGCAAGCCTGTTGGCACAAGCTTACGCTCCATTGGGTTTAACCTGATGGATTGCTCCAGGTTTGCCCGCAAATCCATACCCGCGGCGTGGGCGGTTTCGTAAGCCGGTAAGCTGTTGTTTGATTTGTTGATGATGCGTATGTTCATTATCTTTTTAAAATAGCTAAAAGCGGTTTACGTTCAAAATAAAAAGCTGTGCCTGCAAACAAAAGGACTAAAGCGTTGCCTACAAATATATTTCGTTTAAATATAGTGAACGATATGTACACGAGTATTATTGATGCTACAATGTAAGCCAGATTTTTTTTGATATTATACGGGATAGGATAATTTTTTTGTCCCCATATGTACGATAATATCATCATAGTGGTATATGCCGCAAACGAAATCCAGGCAGAGGCTATATAACTGTATTTGGGTATAAGCAACACATTTAAAACAATGGTTAAAATTGCGCCTACACCAGAAATATACAGACCATACTTGGTTTGATCGGATAGTTTATACCATACCGAAAGATTCATGTAAATGCCCAGGCTGACATACCCGAACACCAGGGGCGGAACCACCTTTAAACCAGTCCAATACAAATCAGTTTGCGTTTTATCGTGGCCCTTAACAAAGTACTTCAGGATTTCGATATTGGCCACCAGGGCTACAAATATTATACATACAGTAATTACAAAGTAATCCATAATGCGGGCGTAGGTTTGCCCTGCATTTTTATTTTTAGCATGACTAAAAAAGAATGGCTCGGCCCCCAGCCGGAACGCCTGTACAAAAATGCTCAAGAATAAGGATATTTTAGCGCAGGCAGCGTAAATGCCTACCTCGCGCACACTGATGTGCTGGTCCATCAACTTGCCCAAAAGTATTTTATCTAAATTTTCATTAATCAGGAAAGATAAATTGGCTATCAGCACAGGCCAGCTATATTTAAACATTTCGGCAAACATCTTCCTGTCAAAATCGAAACTAAGCTTCAAAAACTCGGGCAACAGCATCAGCAATGAAAAAATACTGGCTATAAGGTTTGATACGAAAACATACCCTACCCAACCCGGTACATACCATGTATGTATCCAAGCCGCACCAACAAGGTTATGGCTAAGCCAAAACGGCAGCACATAAATAAAAAGAAGATTGAAACCGATGAAAATGATGATGTTCAAAAACTTAATAGCTCCGTACCGGCCAGGGCGGCCATCAGCCCGCAATTTGGCAAACGGTACCGTGCCCCAGGCATCTAATACCAATATGGCTATGAAGATTTTAATAAAAATTAAAAAATCATCGTGACTGGTAAGCTCGCCAACTTTAATAAAGCCAGTTATAAAATTTAAAAAAGGAAGGGTAATTAATAAAAAGAACAGTGTAACAGCAAAAATGGCTATAAAGGAATTATTGTAAACCCGTTTTTTATTTTCGGGGTACTTATTCAGGTACCTGAAAAAAGTTGTCTCCATCCCGAAAGACAATACGGCGTTTAAGATAGAAACCCAGCCAAACATGGTGGTTAATATGCCATAAACACCGGCGGCATAGGCATGAGTATAAATTGGGGTGAGGAAAAAACTAAGCACCCGCCCGGCAATGGTGCTTAAACCATAAACGGCGGTTTGCCCTGCAAATTTTTTAGCGGTTGACAATGTTGATGTTCAGTGTAATTAATTTTCGTCCGTTACAATTACGGACGCCTTTTTACAACCTCAAAATTACGATAGTTTTTTAATTCGCCTTCATGGGTTTCAACAGAAGTTACTTCGCCGTACTCGGGGCCCTCGTTACACCAATCCATAAACATGCCCATGGCAAAGTCATCGCCCTCGGCTTCAATATACACATCGCCGTTGGGCTCATTTAAAATAAAACCGCGCACGCCCAACTGATCGGCAGTTGCCTTGGTTGATTTACGAAAGAAAACGCCTTGTACCTTACCTTTTACTGTTATATCGAGATGTTTCATTTGTTGGTGAGTGGTTGATTGAGTTGATTAGTTGAGTGGTTGCTTTTGCACCAAACCAGATGCCTGAATCAATTTTCTACATTGCAAAGTAACCTATTCTAATTTTTTTAACCAAATAAACTACTCACCCAATCAGGGTAAACGCATCTAATTGGGTTAACATAACTTAACACATTTCGGATATATTTTTCATAAATATTTGACGATCAAAGTTTTGCATTTTAACATGGTTAACATTAAACTGATCGCGCAATTTAGGCGCATACAAATACTTGTGCCTGGTGTTGGCCAATACCAGTCCCTTGGGTAGCTGGATCATTTAACCAGGATCAGCAATAAAAACAAGGTCTCGTTTGATGCTTATATCTTTCCGACGCCATAAGTTCATTCCATTAGCTATTTGAATGCGTTTGCCCTAATCAACCATTCACCATCCAACTAAATCAACTTCTTAACTTTACTCTCCGGGGTTATCTTCAAACCATCAAGGCCGGTTATTAAGTTAAGGCCGGGGGTTTTACCAACTTGTAACGAGCCTTTTTCATCGTCGATGCCCAAAAACTCAGCGCCATTAAGGGTACCCCATTTTATCAACCTTTCGGTACTTAAAGCGGGGAATTTTTTTTGGATGGCGCGCATTTCGCTTAATATGCATAAGCTATTGTTGGATGCCAGGCTATCGGTACCCAGGGTGATGTTAAAACCCTGGTCTACAAAAAGTTCAATTTTGGGCAGTTTACCTTCAATGTACACGTTGGCATTTGGGCAAAAGCAAAAATTCACCTTGCGGTCAAAACGTTTAATAAAATAGATGTCCTTTAAATTGGTGCAGGTATTATGAACCAACAGCACCTTTTGCTTATTGCTGAGCAAAGGAATAATTGATTGTACAGAGTTGCGCGCCTGCGGTTTAAAAAAACTGATATCAATGCCAAAATGCTGGTACAGGTCTAAAAATCCGCCCAGTTTATAGCGATAAAACTTGTTTTCGTCTTCGCACTCCTGGTTGTGAATGCTGATAAGATTATGCCCTTCTTCACTGTGTTTCCTTACCAGTTTAAATAGTTCTTTGGATACAGAATATGGCGCATGTGGCGTAATAGAAACCGGTTGGGGCTTAAACTCGTTAAGCAAGGCCATGGCTTTGTCGAAAACATCGGCGGCATTTTGTGGTAAAAAGCCAAAGGTTTCTACAAAAGAGTGGTAATACAGTTTACTTTTAGCTTTTGTGTTAACGCTTAAATTGGTATTTGAAATATCACCAACAGCAACAATACCATTGTCATACATTTCCTGATCGGCCTTTTCAATGGCCTCTGCCACCGCCTGCTCGTCGGAATTTCTGAAAGCCTGAACATCTTTTATAAAAGAAACCAGGCCACCGCCGGTTTTGATTTTGTTTTTTAGATGTGAAAGTTCAATGTGGCAATGGGTGTTTACAAATCCGGGACAAATAATACCGCTAACATTTTCTATCGGGCCGCCTGGCGGGTTGCTTGAATCGGAAACCGAAATTATTTTACCAACATCATCAACGGTAACAATTCCATTCTTAATAGGATCGGCATAAACTGGAAAAACATAGTCGGCTCTAAAACTTTTCATTCATCTGTAAAACTTTGGTATCTGTGTAAAAACGTTTTTCTAAAATATGCCCGGTTCAAATTAACACAATTAACTTTTAGTTATCGTTTTTTTACCGTCAAAAAGAATGACTTTAAAAAAAGAAAAACATTTTTTTAAATTAAGTACCTTTGCAACGTGAATATTGCAAAAAACAAAATAGACATCCGCAGCCTGAGTTTGAACGCTTTACAGGAACATTTTATCCGTATGGACGAAAAAAGTTTCAGGGCTAAACAAGTTTATGAATGGCTTTGGAAAAAATCATGTTTCTCATTTAATGAAATGAGCAATATTTCAAAAGAACTACGTGCCAAACTGGATGAAAACTTTGTAATTAACAACGTTAAAATAAATACATCACAGGTTAGTGCTGATAAAACTATAAAAAATTCTTTTATTTTACACGATACTCACCTAATTGAGGGTGTTTTAATTCCAACCCCCGGCCGGATGACGGCTTGTGTATCATCACAGGTGGGTTGCAGCCTTACCTGCAAATTTTGCGCTACAGGCTATATGGAGCGCAAAAGGAACCTTAACCCCGATGAAATTTACGACCAGGTAGTATTGATTGATCAGCAAGCCCGCGAAAATTATGGCATCCCGCTATCAAACATTGTGTACATGGGAATGGGCGAACCATTGCTGAACTACAAAAATGTAATGGATTCGATAGAGCGCATCACTGCCGAAGATGGCTTAAACATGTCGCCAAAGCGCATCACCGTATCAACAGCGGGCATAGCTAAAATGATAAAGAAACTGGGCGATGACGAAGTAAAATTCAACCTGGCGCTTTCATTACATGCCGCTAACGACGAGAAGCGCAACACCATTATGCCCATTAACGAGCAAAACTCATTAAAAGCATTGGCCGAGGCACTCAAATATTATTACGCCAAAACCAAAAATCCGGTAACGTACGAGTATATTATTTTTGACGGTGTAAATGATGGCATTCAGGATGCCATGGAGCTTGCCAAATTTTGCAAGCACCTGCCCTGCAAAGTGAATATTATTGAGTACAATCCCATTTCTTTCGCCAGCTATATTAATGCTGATGAGGATAAGGTAGAGGCTTTTGCCAACTATTTAACAAAACAAGGCATCAATACGCACCTTCGCCGCAGCCGGGGCAAGGATATTGATGCGGCCTGCGGCCAGCTTGCTATTAAAGAAAAAGCAAAAACTGTAGAAGTTTAAAAAAATCCGCCTTACATTAAGGGCATGAAATTACCGGGCGGCTACCTTGCCGATTTTGTTTCGCTGCTTTTCCCCCAACTTTGCCCTGCCTGTAATGCCAGCCTGGTAGCCAATGAGCACATTATTTGTTCGGATTGCCGGTATAATTTACCCTTTACTAACTTTCATACCCAGGCCGATAACATTGTTGCACAGCAGTTTTATGGCAAAATAAAGATTGAAGCAGCCTACGCCCTTTACTTTTTTAACAAAGGCGGCAACGTGCAAAACCTGATGCACCATTTTAAATACAGCGGCATGAAACAGATTGGTAACCTGGCAGGAAATATTGCCGGCACTCAATTAACGGAGAACCCCGTTTTTAATACAGTTGATTACATTATTCCCGTACCCCTGCATAAAAAACGTTTAAAAGAGCGCGGTTACAACCAAAGCGCCTGCTTTGCCGAGGGATTGGCAGATAAGCTGTCGGCTACGGTTGAATTGGATAATTTGATACGGAAAGTTGCCACGGTTACCCAAACCCATAAATCGCGTTTTGCCCGTTTTGAAAACATGCAGGAAGTATTTGCAGTTGCTAAACCGGAAAGATTAACAGACAAGCATGTTTTATTGGTAGACGATATTGTTACCACCGGATCGACGCTGGAAGCTTGCGGGATAGAATTATTAAAAGTGCCGGGATTGAAGTTGAGTATTGCAACTATTGCTTATGCGGTTTAGCATATCGCCAAGTTCAGCTGAAAGCTGAAACCATGAATAACCGCGAGCTGGAAGCTCGCGGCAGCGCTTATTTTTAGCTCCCCCTTCAGGGGGCTGGGGGGCCTATTGGTGCTGGTACCTGCTCAGTTTCTCGAAAAGTATTTTTGGATCAAATGGCTTCAGGATATAATCATTCATACCGGCGTTATCTATTTCGCCCATTTGGTTGCTAAGCATAGATGCGGTTAAAGCGATGATAGGCAATTGCTGAAAATATGGTTCGGGATTTGAACGGATCACCTGGGTAGCTTCTAAACCACCCATTTCGGGCATGTGTATATCCATCAATACTACATTATAATTTTGATTGGCTACTACCTTGTTTACTGCCTCCAGCCCGTTTTCGGCAAAATCGGCATCCGCACCCCATTTTTTAAGGATTTTATTGATCAACAACCTGTTTATCTGGTTATCATCAACTACTAAAACGTTAATTTTCAGTCCTTCTTCCACTTTGTTATTATTGCTATTTAGTTGCTTATCTGCTTTGTTGAAAGTAACGGTAAACCAAAAAGTTGAACCCTGACCTGGCACACTATCCACATTAATACGTGAATCATGCAATTCAATAAGGCGTTTACTGATGGCCAGGCCTAACCCTGTGCCCCCATATTTTCGTGTAGTGTCGGCTTCGGCTTGTTTAAACTGCTCAAATATCACATTTATTTTATCAGGCGCAATACCTATACCGGTATCTGTGATAGAAAACCTGATCCTTACATCCTTATCCGTTTCCTGGATAACTTTCAGATCAACGTTAACGCCCCCTTTTTCGGTAAACTTAACCGCGTTGCTCACCAGGTTTAAAATTATCTGGCTTAAACGGGTCCGGTCACCTAAAATAATTGACGGCACATCGTCATCAATGCTTTTGCTAAGATATATATTTTTTTCGACTGCCTTGTATTGCAATGAACTGTTGATGCTCTGAACCATATCGCGCAGGTCCATCCGGGTACGTTCAAGTTCTACATTACCTGTTTCCATCTTGGCAAAATCAAGCACATCGTTTATCAGCATCAATAAATTCTCGGCCGAAAATTTAAGAATGCCCAGGTTTTCTTTCTGCGATTCCAACGGATCTTCGTCCAGCAATAAGTGCGACATGCCAATAACGGCGTTCAACGGCGTACGGATTTCGTGGCTCATTACCGATATAAACATATCCTTGGCACGGCTTAGCTGCAGCGCTTCTTCTTTGGCAGCAATCAGCTGAATTTCGGCCTTCTTTTTCTCAGTGATATCAATAATTACCTCAACATATTTGTCAACTTTCCCTTTTGCATCCAATATCACCGAATTGATGACCGAAACCCATAATGGCTGGCCATCTTTGCGATAGATAAGTAAATCAACCTCAAAAGATTGCTTATTCCTCGAAAGCTCGCGGGCACGTTCAATAATGGCAACATCAGTTAGCGCGCCTTTTAATATATCGCCCAAGTGCTTGCCGCTTACCTCTTTGATGTGGTAGCCGGTAATTTTTTCAAAAGCTTCATTAACCCACTCAACCCGGCCTTCGCTATTATTGATTACTATGCCACTGGTAACTTTACTTGCCACGAGCGACAACAGGGTGAGTTCCTCTTCGGCTTTTTTACGTTCGGTTATGTCAACCATTACCCCTATCTGCCTGTCAACCTTGCCGGTTTCGTTGAATATAGGGCTATTTGACAGCCAGGTCCATATCGGCGTGCCGTCTTTTTTGTACACTTTTATTTCAACCTCATACGGCCGGTTTTCTTTAACGGCCTGTACGGCGCCTTCAAAAACACTCCGGTCAGAGTCCTTTCCCAACAATGATGTCCCAATCGCTTTGCCTTCCAGTTCGGCAAACGAATAACCTATTATATCTTCCAAAGCCTGGTTCATCCATAAAAACCGCCCTTCGTTATCACGAATAAATATCCCTCCGGGTGATTTCCGGGCCGCAAATGATAGTATCTCCAGGTCTTGCTCAATTTTCTTTCGGGCCGATATATCAATAATTACCCTGATGTATTTTTCAACATCGCCCACGCTATTACGTATCACAGAATTGACAACCGTGATCCACGAGGGTTTGCCGCTTTTTGGCGTTACCAAAAGCTCAGCCTCGTACGATTCTTTATTTTTTATGGAAGCTGTTAACCTTTCCCCGGCAGCAGCATCTGCAACGGTGCCCTTAAGCGTGGCGCCCAACCATTTATTTTTAACTTCGGCTAAGGTAAAACCTGTTATATGTTCAAAGGCATCGTTCACCCACACCACTTCATCAGCAGCGTTGCTTATTACAACGCCGTTGCTAACCTTGCTTGCCACTAAGGCCAACTGCTCGAGCTCCTGCGAAATATGTTTCTGGTAAGTGATGTCGCGGCCACTGGCAAACCATTTATCGCCGTTGAATGTAACAGACCAGCTTATCCATTTAACATCCTCTCCGGCCGTTAATACACCCGTTTCAATGTCAAACCTGCGTTGCTGCCTGCTTAACCCTGTTTTAAGTAAATTTAATGATTTGAGCCGTTCTTCCTCTGGGAAAAAATTCCAGATGGGCTGGCCAATAGCCTTATCCGGGGCAACACCCAAAACCGTATTGGCCGAACGATTGATCTGTTCGATATTAAAATCCCTGTCCATAATACAATGGACATCGGGCGAGCTATCAAACAGGTTGTAAAAATCCTGGTGAATTTGCAGGTTTTGTTCCAGTTCGCGCCTTTGCCGGCGCAGTTCAAGATGCGAGATAACGTCCTGGGCAAGCGTTTTTAACGCGTCTTCCTGCTCGGCGCTTAAGTGTTTAACTTTGTGATCAAAAACGCAAAGGGTCCCTATACGGTAACCTTGTGGATTAACCAGCGGCGCGCTGGCATAAAACCTAATGGCCATCTCGCCTTTTACCAGGTCGGTATCCGCATACAATTCATTTTTAGTAGCATCGGGAACGACAACTACATCATGGCCTAAGATTGTGTGACGGCAAAAGGAGCTTGTTTTGGGGATAGAATCAATTTGCAGGCCTATTTTTGATTTAAACCACTGCCTGTCGTCATCAATAAAGGTGATAAAGGCTATAGGTGCCTGGCATATATAGGATGCCAGGCGTGCTATAGCGTCATATTCTTCTTCGGGCAAAGTATCAAGTACATGGTATGATTGCAGCGCGGTTAAACGCCCTTTCTCATCATTTACAATTCCATGTTGCTTTGCTGCCATTTATTTACTCTGATCCTTCCTGGCGATACAACGGAAAATCGTGCATCAGTTTGTGTACCCTTTTACGGACTTTTTTGATTGCATTTTCGTTTTCGGGGTCAGAGATTACGGCGTCTATCAACTCCACAATCTCTTCCATATGTTTCTCTTTCATATGGCGGGTGGTGATGGCCGCAGTACCCACACGGATACCCGAAGTTACAAATGGCGACTTATCATCATAAGGCACCATATTTTTATTTACAGTGATATCGGCGCTAACCAAAGCATTCTCGGCAGCTTTACCTGTGATGTTTTTATTACGAAGATCAATCAGCATCAGGTGGTTATCTGTACCTCCCGAAATGATCTGGTACCCGCGTTTTACAAATGCTTCGGCCATGGCTTCGGCATTCTTTTTAACCTGTACAATATATTTCATGTAGCTGTCGCTCAAAGCCTCGCCAAAAGCAATAGCCTTGGCAGCAATGATATGCTCTAACGGGCCACCCTGGGTACCAGGGAACACAGCCATATCCAATAGGGACGACATCATCCTGATTTCGCCTTTTGGCGTTTTTACGCCGAAAGGATTTTCAAAATCTTTACCCAATAAAATTAAACCACCACGTGGGCCGCGTAAGGTTTTATGCGTAGTTGTGGTAACAATATGGCAATGCGGAAGCGGATCTTTCAGCAAACCGCGAGCAATAAGGCCGGATGGGTGCGATATATCAGCCAAAACCAAAGCGCCAACCTCATCGGCAACCGCGCGGATAAACTCATAGTCCCAATCGCGCGAGTAGGCCGAAGCCCCGCAGATGATCAGTTTTGGTTTTTGCTCCAAAGCAACTCTTTTGAGCTGCTCGTAATCAATTAAACCGGTTTCTTTAACCACACCATAAAAATGCGGCTCATATAATTTCCCGGAGAAATTGACCGGCGAACCATGTGTTAAGTGGCCACCATGCGAAAGATCAAAGCCTAATATTTTATCACCAGGTTGCAAACAAGCCAGCATTACCGCGGCATTGGCTTGCGCGCCAGAGTGCGGTTGTACGTTTGCCCACTCGGCGTTAAACAATTGTTTGGCACGCTCAATAGCAATGGTTTCAATTTCGTCAACCACCTCGCAGCCGCCGTAGTAGCGTTTACCCGGTAAACCTTCGGCGTATTTGTTGGTAGCAACAGAACCCGCCGCTTCCATTACCTGACGGCTTACAAAATTTTCAGATGCTATTAGCTCAATGCCTTCCTCCTGGCGTTGCTGCTCTTCATCCAAAAGTTTAAATATCAGTTTATCTCTTTTCATTGTGTGTTTTTAACGCCGCTAAGTTAGCTAAAAAGATAGATTTGAGATGGGAGATATCAGATTTGACATACAAGTATTTGAGATTTTACCCGTACGAAAAATAACACAATATAATTTGTTATACAAGCAGTTATAACTAATAAGTTTTTGCAATTCACCAATTTCGCATACTAACAATGGCAGTAGATGGATTAAAAGAGACAGAAATTATTCTGATTGCTTAAAAAACAGCCTTTTATCACTGTCAGCATCTGATAATCAGGTGCTCCTTCATCCCGGGTACAATAATCTTTAACTCTTTTTGCGGCTTGGTTAACTTGGAGGGGTAAATCAGTCCCAAAATCGTTACCTTTTACTTTTAATGATCGCATCCAGGCTTTCTTGTATAACAAATTTTAAGGTTGAAGATGTCGGGCTTGCCAACGTTTTGTGCTCTTTATGGGCAAAACTGCAACGTTTTAACAATGTTTTATTAACAATAAAAAGGCCTTACGATGTATCGTAAAGCCCTGATTATCAAGTGGAGAATATCGGATTATTAAGAGCCGTTATTGCATTACTCAAACTGCGTTTTTGATGCTCTGAGAGCGGTTTTTGATTTTTCATTTTGCAGTTTTTTAGTGTTTTTTGGCAGAGTTTTGACAGAGTTTTTTGTTGAAAATCCATGTTGAAAACATAGTTTAAACTATTGGAACCCGGTTTTTTGAACTCCTTCCAAATTTGCGTTCCCATGAAAATAATGATTTTTCTTTAATTTTAAAAGTATTTTCCATGTAAAGTCGTATTTTTTTAATAACATCGTTGCGTTCTCTCGTTCGATATTCTGCTCCACTTCGCTATGTTATTATCATCATTAACAATAACTCAATTAGCTAATAATATCCTAAGAAACTTCAGCTCGATGTTTACCTTTTAGTTTATTCGCTAAGTTACGCTTGTGAATTGTAGATTAAATGTGCAATTTTTGTTTTTTCAAAAGCCATTTAACACCTTTAAAAACTGACTTAAAAACTTTCAACTTTAACAAAATTGCAAAATTCTTCTCTTGATAAAGAAATTTTTTAAATTTCGATAACAGGACGACCTTATTTTATAAAAAACGTTAAAAATTATTTAGACCATCTTTTTTTTAGCATTTATATCTACTTTTATTACAAAACAACGGTTAACAGACTTTAAAAGAGTGCGTTAACTCCCCTTGTTGTTTTCGCAGTAACATCTATTCTAAAACCAGAATAGATGTTACGGATACTTTTTATACGGCATTATTTATGTCTGTGCTTACCGTTGGGTCGGCTTCGGCGTACTTGCATATTTTTTTATACCTAAACTACATGCGCTATGATTGCCTTATCTATGATTGCTGCTGTCACCGGCGAGACTAATTCTTTGGACGCGTTGATCGCTGCCCTTATACTACTGTTTATTCTTAGTACCATTACAGAAAAAGTCACCGAATTAGTTCGCATGTATCCGGGACAATTTCGAATTGTGGGCACACTTTTCTGTCTCTTCTTTTACTACCAGGTCTTCTACGGTTTTTATACTGAACCGCCTTTAGGTAAAGCAATTGCTATTGCTCTTCTTCTGATAAATACGTTATTACTCTTGACCATTATTGCAAATACTGCCAGCAAAGAAAATCGTTTTTTCAATTTTTTGACCAAGAACCTGACAATATTTGAAAATGTGAATAAGGCTAAAACAAATATTTCGCCCGATGCGAAGGAACGGGAAGTTACCGCGCTAAGTTTCTTTCTGGGACTCGTAGTTTCGTTGCTTTTCAACGTCAATCTGTTTGATATATTCAAGGCAGCAACAGACCCGGCCGCTAAGCCGATATCACCCTTTTTACCCGACTCCCTGTTCAAACTTAATCCCGAATTTTTTGCCATCGATCCGGTGAAGCTGATCGGGATCGTCCTCACGGCGTTTTTCCTGTCATTCGGAGCCAAATTTTTTCACGACCTACTTGACACCTTATTGCAAATAAAAAATCTCCGAAGAAAAGCCAACGACAGAGCGGATTTTGAATTTTCGAATATAGAAGAGGTGGACAAATTTCTTGCTGCAAAAGACAACGATCTGTTCAATGAATTCCTAGAAACACAGCTGAACAAGCCGGGCGTTTTCTTTGAGAGCAACCTGGACACACTTTCCGTGACAGTTCATCTTTCAGATCCCGCAATAGTCATACCGGACAAACTCTTTTATAAGAACTCACTGGGAAAGGTCAAGGAAGTCAATGTAATCAAAAAGCAAAGTAGAGGCATTAAGACCCTCAGCATTCCTTTGTTTCCATCGGCAGAAATTGCGAACCAAAAACCATTTAATCAACAGCGCGGGACATTTTGCTACCCTGTAAGGTCAGTCGAAAGCGGAGATGTTTTCCTACTCACCTGTTACCACGTAATCTGGAACAAGCATGACTGGTCCGCATTCGACCCCGCCACTAACGTCCTGATAGTACACCCGTCCAATGGGAAGAATATAATTGGCCGGGTTACAAAAGCGATCAAAAACAATGTCATCGACGCGGCGCTCATCAAGCCTGAAAATGTATCGCTGGTGGGCGTGATTGATGGCATCGGAAAAGTCGATAAGGACCGGGCACTCAACCCGGGAGATAAAAACATGCAAGTTAAGATCACGGGCAGTGTTTCGGGTAAACGGTCGGGTTTCATATCTGAACTAAAGAAAACTGTATTTATAAAATACCCCAACAGCCAAGATCTTGTTCTTTCCGATCTAATGGTAATCAAGACGAATGACGGTCGTGCATTTTCCAAAGGAGGCGACTCGGGCTCGCTGGTGGTCGACAAATTCGGATTTGCAATTGGAATGATCGTCGCAGGCGACGAAGACGAAATATCACTGGCTATCCCCTTCTCCAATTTAAAAGACACATTAAAAATCGAAATCTTTAATCCTGCATAATATGAAAAAGCTCTTCCTAACCTTCACAATCTCCGCGCTTATTATCAACCTGGTAAAAGGCCAGGGGAATACCATTACAGTAACCTACGACGGTACTCAGGCCGTTGGTAGCCGATTTGTTAAAACAACCGGCGATGCCGCTGTTGCTTCATTTGACCCTAAACAGGGAATTACGATCACGATAGTTACCTTGCCTGTAGGAACCACGGCAACGGTTAATGCAAATTTTAACGGATCGGCAAAAACGGTATCAGGCACTTCACCTACTTTTACTATTCCCGCCCTAGCCGACGCCGATGTTACTAATTATAGCAGCTATGATATTGTTATCACGACCCCCAACGAATCCGCTACCTATTCCGATGTAGCAAAACCCGGCAGCGGCGGTGGTGTAGTGGTTGCGGGCCTTCCAACAACAACTGTTTTGCAGGAAATTGCGGCATTATATCCAGAAATTGGATCAACAGACTACGGCCTGGTTATCAACAAGTCCACCAAGTCTAATTATGATAAGTTTATCGGTGATAAATATTCGCACATTTTTATAGATCAATATGGAAAATTGTTGCTCGGTGTAATTCCGCAAGGCATTTCCAATCGCCGCTACCGGGTTCATGTCTTTTATCTAACCAATAGAGATAAACCCTCTCAGGTAAACTATTACGTAAAACAAACCAAAGGTAAATTTGTCGGAACGCCGGTTTGGTTGAATGAGGGCAAGCTCAAAGATTTTAGCGTACAGTCTACCAATGGAACGCCAACTGTTGACTATGTGTGGGCAGAGGCTGAATTTGATCTTCGAAAATCCACCACCGATATCGAGTTTGAAGTACAACGTACCGTCGAAGATGCTTCTGGGATTAAGCTAGGCGAGGATAAGGTGATTGCAACTTACACTATGGAAATGGATCCTGTTTATTCTGGGGCCTTCAGCATAGGCTTCTTAAATACTAAACTGACTAACCCTTCGTATACACTGGTGACTTCGGGAACTGACGCAAGCCAGAAAGTTGTCAAAAAAACAGATGCAGGCAACAGGGTGATCTTAACCGCAATGGCAACGCTTCACACATCCCCAATTATCCTGATTGAGTCACTATTCAATAAAGATATTCCAAGTTATAAACTGTCAGGCCGGAGTTTTCTTGATGACCACAAGATATATGAACGCATTTACCCGGTGGTCGGCGTATCTATAACCGAGAAAGCGACACAGAACTATTTCCTGGGTTTAGAGTGGGAATTTGCACGCGGCGGTGCTGTGTTCGCCGGCCTGCATCGTGGCGAGGTCAACACATTCGATACCAGTAACGGATTGAAATTTGGTGAAACCGCGATAAATGACGACGAGTTTAACCTCAGGACAGGTACTGCTTGGAAGAGCGGATTTGCTTTCGGTTTAAATTTAGATATAACACTGGTTACCAACATATTTAAAAAATAGGTACAATACTAACCTTTTTTCTGCACAAACAACAACCGGGTGGAGATTCCGCTCAAACTGACCACCTGATTCCGATTTAAAGTGACCAGGGTATTCCGGACCAAAGTGACCACCTAATTCCGGATCAAACTGACCACCCCCTTTTTTGTTTTATGCTTTCGATATTGGCGATCCTGTTTAAATGCAAGATGCCGTTTCCGGAGGGACGAGTTGATCGGAAGCCTCATTTTGTATGCGAAGTCGCCCTAGAATGCCTCTATTAAAGCGATGAACGGCCATAGCCAGAAGGACATACCTCGTAACTTACCCAAGTATTAAGCTTCAAAAAAAATAAAGATGTTATAGATTGAGCGGCTGCTGGCTAAATGGAAATCAGTAAATAATTATATTTGTTTATGCTGCTAAAGCATGAGCTGCATTTCTTGCCAGCAAACAGGTGGTCAGTTTTGCCACGGAATAGGGTGTAACATATCTCCGAAACGCCCAACTCTTTCCTTAAACTCACATCAATATGTACCGGTAATGATTTTTTGTTCTTGGCAATAGATGCGGGTATCGTGATCGTATTGGTTTCTAAATTAATGAACTTCAATTGCAAGTATCGCAATTCTTTGGGCCGGATACAGGTATAGTAGATCATCCTGACGAATAATAAACAATAAGGATCATTGGCCTGTAGCCAGGCTATGATTGATTTAAAATCGTCGTCGGAAAATACCTGGTGGGATTCGGTCGCTAACTTTCGCCTGGTTTCTGTATCTGTTACCGGGTTGATCTCGATGTATTTGTTCTTTTTAAGGTAACGAAAATAATTGTTGAGCGAAATTCTTGCATTATTATAGGTAACACCCATCCATTTTTCGGATCGCTCGTGGTGGTCTAAAAAGTGGGTGATCTCATAATCGCTGATCTCGTTAGCTTTTTTATGTTCCCCGTAATAGGTGATGAACATTTTAACTTTAGAAAGATAAGATTGAATGGATTTTTTCCGAGTGCCCTTAGCTTCGTGGTAGGCTTCAAAAAGAACTTTACCTTCTTCGAGGGATAAAGAAACGACCTGCCGCTTCAGTTTTTCGTTGCTTCTTTCGTCAATCGGACTCCAGCCGCCGTCTAAAGCTTCACTGTACGTTTCTAAGAGTTCATTGAATAGGGTTTGCTTTTCTTTAGGGTCTTTTACCCTGTTCAAATTCTTGCTGAACCTGAACCTTGCCATGTTCCTGGTCGCGGGATCGTAAAAGAAAAATTCGATATACCAGCTTTGCTTCGCTTCCTCACGGGCTTTTGTAGAGCCTTTTGGAACGAGATCAATCTTTTTGCCCTTGAATAATTTGGGTGTTGTGAAGGTGATTTCTGCCGTTTTCATGGTATGCAAATTCGCATGCTGTGGCAGAGTTTTGTCAGAGTAAGCACCTGGTGAGTAGCTAAATAGCTGATTACCAGGTGCATTAAGTGTCTGAGTGGAGAATATCGGAGTCGAACCGATGACCTCTTGCATGCCATGCAAGCGCTCTAGCCAGCTGAGCTAATCCCCCGTTTCGGGTGGCAAATATATAATTTTAAGTATTAAAAAAGAATTTGATTTTAAAA
>Ga0307515_10000748_pt1 | contig 75215 bp, 46 predicted proteins | sample 17_EM_MG_FD_194513 | JGI IMG/M metagenome (GOLD analysis project Ga0307515, IMG submission 194513) | Populus trichocarpa ectomycorrhiza microbial communities from riparian zone in the Pacific Northwest, United States - 17_EM | ecosystem: Host-associated > Plants > Roots > Unclassified | place...
TATTTTATTATATAATATAACTGTTTTTTTCTTTTGTTTTTTCTTTTTATTTTTTTAATGAATTTTTTTTGTTTGATTTAGTTTGTTAATGTTAAATTTTTTTTATTTAGTTATCAGATTTTCATGATACGAATCTCGGGATTGATGGGTTAACCTGATTTGACGAGTTATTTTTTTCATTTAGTTTAGTTTGTTAAAGTTAATTTTCTTTCTATTTAATTATCAGACTTTCATACTTTCATGACACGTATCTTGGGCTTGACGGGTTAACTTGGTTTGATGGGTTAACTCGGTTAATTCTAGGTAAACCCGTCATTTTTTTCTATAGTTATCAAACTTTCATAACGCAAATCCCAGGTTTTACGGGATAACCTGGTTTAAAAGGTTGACCCAATTAATTCAATTTTTTTTCCTTTTCTTCATTAGTTTTTTCCTTCCTGTTAATTTTTATTCTTTGTTTTTTTTAATTAATCTATTTAATTATCACACTTTTATGACACGACCTTATAGCCAGACCCACATCTAGTATTCTTGGGTCCGGTGTTACAGCCAGACTCACTTAAACTTGGGTCATACAAGTTTAATTTTATTATTAATATTATAAATATTACTCTTAAGTCAGGCGTTGTAGCCAAACCCAAGATTCTTGAGTATAACTTTACAGAAAAACCCAATATTTTTAAATTTTTATTTTTTCTAATATTTTTTATGTAAAAAAAACGACCCGCGGCATCGCGCGGGTATCTAAGCTAGTATATATATATATATTGCCTGTTCTGTTTCGGCTAATACCCAAAGTAAAGTAAAAGGGTGGAGGTACAGGTAAACTATGAATATTGCTTACCCGACATCTAATCATACCCAAATCCAAAATAGACATGACTTTAAAATTTAAGAAAATTACATTTATATCCATTTATATATTTAAAGAAAAATTAGAGTTTCTCACTTAAATTTCTATATCGGTTACAAATGTTTTTTTAAATTTTTTTACTTAAAAATATATCAAAATAATAATTTTTTATTTTTTAAAAATTAATGCATTAAAATAATTTTTTTTAAAAATATTAATTTAAAAAAAAATAATTTTTTTTAATTCTTTTTAAAAGAACTTTTAAAACATAAAAAAAATCGGCCGTCTTAATCTTCCCCATCACACAGACTCACGGTTCATACTTCCTTTCTCTTTCTTTATCCCAAACCACCAAATTACGAAGCAAGCGAAACTAACAAATAAAGAAAAACCAAATAAATCCCGACGGTCAAGTTCGAGCCAATCAAGTTACGTCTAACATATAAAAAAACGAGCCTGCAGCGGTTAAAATAGCCACGATGAACGAGGAACTTAGATGACCTGAAAATTGGCAAAAAATGAACCCAGAATTCCAACCTGTGCAAAATGGTTCCAAATCCGATCTCCACCGTTCAGAGTGAAGAGGAGACTTGGGTGAACATCCCCACCAAAATTAGAGCAGATCCAACGGTGAACAGAAGCTGAATAGGCCAGCGACTTTGTCTGCCCCGAACACAGTTTTTCCAGAAATATTGCAATCCCAAAAAGTCTCAAACGGAAGAAGATAATCAAAATCCGAACGGTCAGTTTGTAGATCATATTACGGCGCGCAACATATAAAAAAACCAGATCAATCCGACGGTGGATGATGGACTTATAGGTGGTGTTTCTCTCTGGAGAGCATATAAAGCAATGGTTTTGGGTTCGAGTTCGGATATGAATAATAGATACCAACCAGATGAACAATGAAAACCAATGAATACTATAACATGAATTTAGCATAATTGGTCAGATTTTACTTTCTAATGATAATGAGTATCGGAAAATCTTACATATTTATTAATTTTAGAGTTTATAAAATTAATTAAGCATGCATTAAATTCAAAACTTGTAAAATTAAAAAATAATTAAAATATATAAAAATTAATTTGGATTTAAAACTTATAAAATTAATTAAAATATATGCAAATTAATCTGAATATTTATATTAATAAAAAAATTAATAAATACTTGAAAGTTAATTGGATCGGGTTTGGTTCATCTATGATTAGATTCAGCTCTGAATAGAAAAATTTAAAACTGAATTTGGAAATAAATATTGTAATATCTAGTCCATAGATATTCATTATCATTTTTTATTATGTGTAATTAAAATAATATTTTTTATTACATAATAAAATAGTTTGTTTATATGGTTCAAAATATATTTTGATTTAATTATAAATTTAAAAATATTTAATTAATTAATATATATTAATATCTAGTTAATATTTTTCTTATAAATTCTATTAAAAATCCTCTATTAAATTATAATTACCGATGCCAAACATGATTAAAGAAGTGATAGAAATTATTTTTTAAATTATAGTTTATTTAAAAATATATATTTTTTTATATTTTAAAATTTATTTTTGATATTAACTTATTAAAATAATCTAATAAAATAAAATAAAATAATTTACAGAAAAAAATTTAAATTTTAACACAACAATACTTTAACCATTATACCAAAAGTTATCTAAGAAGATATTTAATGATATAGTAGTGTTGTTTTTTAAATTATTTTTTACTTAAAAATATATTAAAATAATATATTTTTTATTTTTTTTAAAAATATTTGTAACTTTAATAAATCAAAATAATATAAAAATATATTAAAAAAAATTAAATTTTTTAGAAACGTCATAGAGCAATTCCAAAAATGTTGTTAATTCATAATTTATTGAAAGTAGCAGCACTTTGATTGGCGAACATATACGGCAGGTCTCCTGACGCAGAACATCAGCAAAAGAGGAGAACATCCAACCAAACTTGAGTGTGCGTGTCACGCGCCTCAGGGAAGAGGGTTACCCGTATGGTGATGCAATCGTGGCGGCTCAAGCAGCGTAATTTTCCTAACTATAAATTCAAATGCTAACACTTAGCCGTTATACGAAGCTTTTTGTATGCTCTTGTTTCAATTGATGTCATGGCACCGCAGGTCCGTTCAGAGGATTTTCGGCATCCTAGAATAGAGATGAAAAAAGATTTGTACCGACAGAATTAGAACCATTTGATAATGTAGTCGCTGATATTTTTTAAAATATTTTTTTAAAAATAATATTTTTTTATTTTTAAAATTTAATTTTGACACTAACATATTAAAATAATATGAAAATACTAAAAAATTATTAATTTTAAAAAAATATATTTTTTTAAAATAATTTAAAAATAAAAAAATAAACATTCTTAAAAGTGTAAACGGTGGTTAAATATCCGTAGATGGAGTATGGTATATTAATTTTAATTTTTCTTAATACAGGCATGATTTCTCAAATGATAAGTTTTAGAAAAAAATTAATGATTTAAAAAATATTTTTAATTTATTTTATATCAAATAATCAACTCTACTTAAAAATTATAAATTATTATTTGAAGTCTAGAAATAATTTCTTAACATTTAAAATGGAAGCAGGTATAAAGATCCACGTCTAATACAGAAAGACGGGTATAAGAATTTCAAGAAAAAAAATATTAAGATAAAAGGTAGATCTTCCGATTAAATGTATCTTCGTTGCCATCACCGCGAGATTCTTGTCCCTCTCGCTGTCTGTATGAATGTATGTATATATAGACACCATCCAAGCATTCTCATTCAGTCCCTAAAAATAACAAGCCACTCTCCTTAAATTCTGAGTGTGGGCAACAGACAATTGACCCTGTGTTGATTTCTGTATCCTCTCCCCAATCTTCAAAACTCCTAATTGAGCTAGCCCGCCATGAGAACAGACATAGATAACTTCTGGATCTTTGCTTTGGCCTCCAAATGCAGAGTCTTTACACAAGAAAATATTGCATGGTCGCTTTTGATCATGGGTTTAGCTTGGATAGCCACTACCCTTATTTACTGGGCATACCCTGGTGGTCCTGCTTGGGGCAAATACAAACTCAAAAACACTTCCTTCACAATTTCTAAGCCAATTCCAGGTCCCAGGGGATTGCCTCTTATAGGCGGCATGAGGCTTATGACCTCCTTAGCACATCACAAGATTGCAGCGGCTGCAGATGCATGCAAAGCCAGGAGGCTCATGGCGTTTAGCCTTGGTGATACTCGTGTTATCGTGACATGCAATCCTGATGTGGCTAAAGAAATACTGAACAGTTCGGTGTTTGCAGATCGTCCAGTTAAAGAATCTGCTTATAGCCTAATGTTCAATAGAGCAATTGGGTTCGCTCCTTATGGTGTTTACTGGCGAACCCTTAGAAAAATAGCTTCTACACACCTTTTCTGCCCCAAACAAATCAAAACTGCGGCGTCTCAAAGACGCCGAATTGCTTCTGAAACGGTGTCCATGTTCAATGACCATGAAGGGAGTGGTTTCACCGTTCGTGGGATACTCAAGAGAGCTTCACTTAATAACATGATGTGCTCAGTTTTTGGACGCGAGTATGAATTGGATTCATGTAATAGTGAAGTTGAAGAACTGAGAGCTCTAGTTGATGAAGGGTACGATTTATTGGGTACACTTAACTGGACCGACCACCTTCCTTGGCTGGCGGATTTTGACCCTCAAAAAATCCGATTCAGATGCTCAAATCTCGTGCCAAAAGTGAACCGGTTTGTCAGCCGAATCCTGGCTGAGCATAGAGCTCAAGCTGGAAATGAAACCCCGGATTTCGTTGATGTTTTGCTGTCTCTTCAAGGCCACGATAAATTATCGGACTCCGATATGATTGCCGTCCTTTGGGTAAGTAAGCAGACACACGAATATATGTACATCACACGTGAATCTTACTACACTATTTTTTGTCCAAACATGTAACTTGCTATTGTTATGTGTGCTAGAGGATGTGCAAACATATAATTTATTTCGATGACAAGCAATTATTCTGCTATTTCTGTTTTGTAGCAAGTTATTGTACTGACTGAATATTGCCTTGTTTCACTTTCTTTACGCGTAGGAAATGATTTTCAGGGGCACTGATACGGTGGCAGTTTTGATGGAGTGGATTCTAGCTAGAATGGTACTTCATCCTGATGTTTTATCAAAGGTCCATGATGAGCTTGACAAAGTTGTTGGAAGATCAAGGGCCGTAGCTGAATCTGATATCACGGCAATGGTGTATCTCCAGGCAGCAGTGAAGGAAGTGTTGAGGCTACACCCACCTGGTCCACTTCTCTCGTGGGCCAGGCTTGCCATCACTGATACAACCATAGATGGGTATCACGTGCCTAAAGGGACCACAGCAATGGTTAACATGTGGGCCATTTCAAGGGACCCAGATTCTTGGGAGGACCCGCTTGAATTTATGCCTGAGAGATTCGTGACTAAGAAGGGTGAGCTGGAGTTTTCTGTTCTTGGGTCGGATCTAAGGCTTGCTCCGTTTGGTTCCGGTAGGCGAACCTGCCCGGGAAAGACATTGGGCTTAACTACGGTGACCTTTTGGGTTGCGTCACTACTACACGAGTATGAATGGCTGCCGTGCGATGGAAATAAAGTTGACCTATCAGAAGTACTGGGTCTGTCCTGTGAGATGGCAAATCCATTGACCGTTAAACTGCGGCCCAGGCGTTCCCATTATAAGCCCACTGTACTAGGTGTACAGAACTACGTACTAGATGTCTAGTCTGGATCCAAAAAAAAAAGGAAAAAAATGAGAGAAGACTTCTCCGTGACGGGGTTGCAAATCTTAATCCTTGATCCACCATATGATCATGTTGTCTTTAGTCTGTCTCTTGGGTGTCGGTCTTTTTTTTTTTGTTTTTTTTTTATTTAACAGTCGAGTGTCAAATATCGTGTCCTTATTTATATATGTCATGACATGTTTCAACTGGTGTAAATACGAGTGGAAAAAAAAAAAAAAAGAGTTTCAAGTTTCAGTGTCTCTCTGCAGCTCATCACTTCACCTTTAGTGTATTCCATGAGAAAATAGCTCAAGTTAGTTGCCCATTTACAATCCTCAAGTAAGAAATAAGTTTTGAAAGTGGCAAGTGAATCCAACACTTGACTAAATAGTTGCATTTGTCTTTTGTAGCTTCTTGACAAGATATCTAAAAGAACTGCAGATTAATATATGAAGCTGCTGTTCCTGGACCTTGTCGTATGCTATTGAAATGTGCTGCTTTCTTTTTCATAGCGGTATGCCATGGCTTCCGTTGTTTTTATGATTGAAGATTTTAATTTTCCAGTGAGATATGGTGTTTCTATCGATTACAAACCTACGGTATTAACCTTGCTAAATCAACTATGATTTCAAAATTAGTCTTGTTCAATTTAGTCCGAAACTCCGATGACCTTACCTCGTAAGCCTTGATTAACACATGGATTGAACTAACTTCAACTCAGTTGATCCAATAAAACCTCGAATAAATCCAATCCTTTGAATTATTAGTCCAAGCATCATTTCTCGGAGAAAATCCCACAAAAGAAGCAAGAAAATAATGAAAAGATATTTTCTGCGCAAAGTCAGAAAATAATGTATCTTATTTCTTTCATCTACGCATTACTTTTTTTTTTTGTTGGTAAAGTTACATACAACTTAAAATGATTAAGTGATTCAAATAAAATTTTCCTCAATTTATTTTGACTAATTCGTTCAATCATTGATTTAGGATTGAACTAGCAACGGGAAGACCTAAGATCCTTATCGAGTTGGCAACTAGGACAAGTACTATGTTAACAATTGTTCAAACATTATTCAACTTGTGTGACCTATCAATTGGCGATTTGTAATTTCAGATTTTAACTTATTCTTGAGAATGGGATGGATTTACTTTTCTTTTTCCTCTCTCCTTTTGCTTGTCTTTCATGATTTTATTTCTCTAATTAATTGTTCAGCCCATTGCATATCTAGTGTTTGTTTCGATCAATAACGTTGACGTTTTGGGTTTTCTTTTATTTTCTTTTCAGAACGCCAAAAGCTACCGTCACATATATTATTTTCAATATAAACTTATTTTTTTAAATCATACATAACCAAATACTTCTATATGTTTAATATCAATACAAAAGCTAGTGTGTTATGACATACTTGACACGCATTTTGTGGTACAAATGGTGGGGATAAAACCATCTGCCGCCGGTGATCAAGTGGAGGCGGAACCCATGCTAGCCCCACTTCACTATCGTTATGGTTTTTCATGCAGAAAATGTGATTAATTTTAGCTAGGTTAAGATCAACTTACTTCTCCATTAATCTTGTTAGAAACATCTGATAGAACACTTGTGGTAAATGAAATTTGAAATAATATATGGTTAATTGTCGACCTAAAAACTATGTATAGTTTTTCATATAAAAATCGTAATTTCATCGACGTCAAACAAACTATACACCATTGTCTTCATGAGACAATGATAAAAAGAATTAAGATGTGATTTCTAAGTTGATATATAAAAAAATCAAGTAATGCTTTTGTATGTTTTTATGGTTTTTTATTTTGTGTTTAAAAGATACTTGTACCATTTTTTTTAATATCAATCATCTTATTATTATTATTATTATTATTATTAAACCCACTACTAGAAATTTAGCAAATACAAAAGAAAACACCGGCGGAATTTTTTTCGTCGGTAGATTGCGGTGAATTTTACCAACAGACTTTTCCATCGCTATATTTGTCACTAAACACCGAGGGAGTTGCAGTGGGAAAAGAAGGATTAAAAAAACCAGAAAAGTACAATGACATGTAACTTTTACCCATGGCTTTACCGACAGAATTAACCCTACGGTAAAGTTCGTCTGTAATATATCGATGAAAATAATCCGTCGGTATATAATGATAGAATTACAGATGGTATTACAGTGGGACTCAAAAAGACAAATCATACGGTGACGTGATACTTTTTACTAATAGAATGCCCAATGGAATACTTGGTGAAATAATTTCTTTGGTAAATCCATCGGTAGTATTTAATTTATGACTTAGCGATCTCCCCTCCTCTCCCCTCCTTCATTTCTCCTTCTTTCTTATGCATTTTTTCTGCAAAAAACAGCCACCCCCTCCCCCTCCCCCTTCAAACTTAACACAATTCAACCTCCTACAACAAATCCGGCCACCATAACACTCAGTTTGTCAGCTTTCGTGTTCTTATTCAAATTTGATTGAGGATTCTTCATCTTAAATAAGCAAATCTACCTTTTTTTTATTCGAACACAATTTATAAATGTTATTTTTTTTTGCATATTTTTGTAGTATATATATTTTGTTTGGGTGTTTACTTATTTTATAGTTTTTTCTCATACAATTTTATTATATGCATTTATGATTTGTACATGTTATGATTTGTTTTATATTTTGTAAAATTATATTTGTTTGTAAATTGATGAAACTTAAGTCAAATTTTTTACTTCGGTGTTTTGTGATGAAATAAATAATGACTTATTTAACGAGTTTATTTTATATTTTATCAATTTTATTGCCGAGTTGTAATTTTTGGTAAATATATAAAAATTTAAATTTATGTAGTTATATAATTGATAATGAATTAAGAGAACTATTAAAATAGATTGAATAAGATTGAGTTAAACCAATATTTTTGAAAATTTATTTAGTTAACGTAGTTGATGAATACATGTTGTCATCATTATTTAAATAGGTTTGATATAAGTAATGAATGAGCGTTCATAGATGTATCAAGATTCACCATAGGAGTTGCAAAAGATGAATTATTGTAATGAAATTCAGGGTTTTATTAATTATGCAATATCTAATTCGAGAAATATTAGTGGAGGCGGTATTAGATGTCCATGTAAGAGGTGTAAGAATAAAAAAAATTATCAATTCAGATGTTGTAACAATGCATATTCTACAAAAAAGGTTAATAGAGAAATACCTGTGTTGGTATACATACGGAGAACCATTTGTTCCTTATGATACCATGGCAAGGGGGATGGTTGGGTCAACTTCTTGTATTACCAATTTGTATAGAGTTGTAGATGACAATAGTAATTCTTATAGGAATATGGTTATGAATACGATATAAATGAATCAAGGTTTGTGTTATGAGATCGACTTTTAATGCATTTGAAGTTGACTATTATAGGAAGTTAGAAGAGATAATTGAATTGTAATATCATAACAATTAGAATATAGTTTTTTTTATTCAAATGCTATTTGTATGACACCACTAATAGAGGAATCAGAGTAGATCTCCATCATGGTTTGGTTGAAACTAATTTAAAGGCTAGACTCTGCAACGTCGATAATATCTTTGTTTTTGCCAAGCAATGCTAGTAAGTTTATTACACATACACTCTTTTATTTAAAAAGGATCATTCAAGAGTTGATTGGTTATTCATAGTGAAAACCAAACCCATGGGTCGTGTCGAGTTTGTTCAGGATGAGAATGATGAATTAACTATGAGAGATGATGTCTTTTAACTTGGTGAGTTAGTTGATCGATATCAAGTTGCTTTGTCTAATGACATAGAAGAAAATTCAAATTTTTGTATCACCGATAATATTTTTGTTGATGTTGATGCTGAGGAAGTGAATGATGTTTTGAGCTTTATGTTGTGCGTTGAAATCAACATGTTTTATTGTTGTGATGTGAACTGATGTTATTATGTTGTGCGTGCAGCTGTAAATTCAATTTGCACAATGAATATATAAGGAATATAGATACAATCTGACATCAAACACTGTTTTAAACCGATGGAAATACCAATGAAATGTGTCCCTTGATATATTTTAGTGGCGAAGAGAACTATTTTCCTTCTCCCTGACACTGTTCATAATGTTAATTATACACACACGGATATACCGACAACATGTTTCCATTGATATATTCCAGTGGAGATGAGAATTGTTCACTTCTTAAGGTGCTGTACACTTCTCAAGGAGCTGATAATTAATGCTTTTTTTACCAACAGAATCAACGACGAAATGAGAATTTCAATGCGCTGACAATTAATGCTCTTTTGAATATGGTACATGTTCCCCAAGAGAATGGGAATTCCAAGGCGCTGGTAATTAATGCTCTTTTGACTGTTTACTCTTTTATTGACGAAATCACCGATGGAATGAAAAGTCGTTAGCAATATTTGTAGGGGTTTCTGAAATTTTTCATGCGAATTGAAAATCTAAACTTGACTTCACAGACAAAATCACCAATGAAAATTTTAAAAATTTTAATATTTAATATTCCATCGGGAAGTTCGTCGGTAAAACCTAATATAAAAACCATGAGCACAACATACAAGGCTTCATCTTCTTAATTCTTTTTCTTTCATCCTCTTATTTTTGTTCACAACCCGAGCCGAAATCAAGCATCATCTTCTCTTCTCATCCTAAGGTATGTTGTCTTTCTTCATTTTTCTCCTTATTCTTCATTTTTTCTTAGGGGTTTTTAACAATCCCTTTTCATTTATTTTGTTTTTATTTTTTTTTCTTAATTCTCAACCGACACTAAGCATGCCATAAAGGTAAGAATTTTTCATTCCTTTTTATTCTTTATTTTTTTGCATTTTTTTGTAATTATTCTTGTTCAATTTTTTATTGAATTTTAGTTGGTATTTAAATAATTTTTTCATTATTTTTAAGAATTTTAGTTATTGCTTCCAATTTTGTTTTTCAATTTCAATTAAATGTGTAGGATTATTTGTAAACACTATTTTGAATTTTGTTAATTTAGATTAAATTTTTGTAAATTTAGGATTAAATATATTACCACTTAGAAAATGATAATTTTGTGCTACATTGAATTATTCTAATTGTTCCCTTTAATTTGTGTAGATGCCTAGGGGCAAGTCTATTGTACGTCGTGAGGACATGGTTGCTACTAGTTTTTCTAGCAGAGATGCTGATGATCACAAGTCATTAAGTATCGACCAAGAACAAGCACCTGAGGCATAGGTATCAACTCATGATGCGGGGTCATCGAGTTCAGTGCTGTAATGTCGAGGGAGGGTCCTTATGGGATCCATTTACTCATAAATACAAGGCCTAGTGAAAGGACGACCTTTCCATGAAAGTTTGACTTGCTTTCACAATGACATGTTTAATAATTTTTAAAAAACTAATTTTATTTAACGAATGTAATTTCAGGTGTACAAACATTGAGGTTGCAAGAACAATAACATCGGTCTTTAAATCATTGATGAAAAATTCATTGTTTTAATGGAGTCAGGTTTCTAAATATTCTAAATGGAAACCGTAAGTCGATGCATGATTTTCAAGGTTTAAGGTTAGTATTAACTGAAATATTTTTTATTATGTTAATTTGGTTAGTTTATTGAAATTACTGAAAATTTCCCTTTAGAAATTTTTATTGCAAGGAAAAATTTGAATGAGAGAGAGCTAATGATAATGTTGCGAAGAGGGTGTTTAGGAGAATGACATTGCAACTAGGTAAGATCAAAATCAGGATAATTTTTTTTATTTCAAATATTAAAATTTTATTTTTCATTTACTAACAGATAATTTATTGGTAACATATAGGTTGTGTGATTTTTGGTACGAGGCGCAAAAGAAAGCAAAAAAAATATGTTAGAGAAAGCGAGCTTCCAGCCCTGAATGACATGACAGTTTGGAAGGATTTCAGACCACCATATATCTCGGAGGCTGTGTGGGCAGACTACATTCAACTCGTGATGTCCACACGTTTCACTTGATAGTCACAATTCGATATTGAGAACCAACACCAGCGTGTTCACAGTTTCATTACCACATACACCAGTGGCTCTGTTCCATTCATTTCGCATGCGAAGCGGATGATAAGATTTTTTTTATTACTTTTATTTTTTTATTTGTTATTTTTTATAAATATATTTAACTGACAACATTTTTATCTTGCAGGCTACAGTTCTTGGACACGAGCCAAGCCCGATGGAGCTTTTTGTTGAAACGCATGTATAGAGTGGTGACCTCCAAAAAGGAGTGCAACAGTTCATGGATATTTGTTATTTTTTATAAATATATTTAACTGACAACATTTTTATCTTGCAGGCTACAGTTCTTGGACACGAGTCAAGCCTGATGGAGCTTTTTGTTGAAACGCATGTATGGAGTGGTGACCTCCAAGAAGGAGTGCAATAGTTCATGGATAGTTGAACTTAACACTTTATGGTATATTGGTTTTCAACCATTTTTGTATGAACTTATAATTTCCTTCAATTTCCTTCAATTTGATGAATTTATTTTTTCTTTCCAGGATACATATAATAGCCGTTTGAAGGAGAGATACGGGGACGATCCTTCGACCGATCCGGATCTCGATCTAGATTTATGGTTAGAGGCAGGATCGTCCAGTGGGCCCGATAGAATCAGATATATAGACTTTCTAACATTACGACCGAAAACTTGAGGATGACCGATAGGGTTTTGATCATTAGATGCTCGTAATCAATTGCGAGCACTCAAACTTTCGAGTTCGAGGCAATGTTAGACCAACAAATATAGAATCAGACGACCCATCTTAATAAAAAATATGAACGACTAATTGCGTATTATGAAGAACTTCGCCGAGTGGTAATGAAGATGAGATCACACATGGATGATTAATATGCTTTTCTTTATTGGCCCCACGGTCCAGTGACGACCAACCTCCTCCTCCTCCTCTTCCAGCGCTGGCTTTGTTTTAGATTTATTGTATTTGAACATACAAATGTTTATAGTTGTAATAAATATTTAATTTTTATATTATTTTAATTTATTTTAATTAGTTTTCTACTATTCAGTATATATTTTTTAAAAATATTTTAAAATATTATTGATGAGGTTTCCGACAGACCATATCTGTTAGTATATTCCAGAGAGTTGGAAAAGAATTACTGCAAATGTCACTGCTATTGTTAAATCTCTGACAGAATTATAGATGGTATTTCGTCGGTTATATGACAAACTTCCTGAGGGAAATACCGATGAAATGAAGCGAGTAATGTTTTTAGCGTGCTTTGTCTGTCTGTAAATTTATCAGTAAATTTATTACCCGCAAGCTCATCGACAAACCATAAATTACAAATGAGAGTTTTTTCGACGGACTGTTTTCATCCGTGAGCCCGTCAGTAAAATACTTACCGAAAGACTATGAGTGTAAGTACCAACAAAAATTTCTGTTGATAAAACTGTTAAATCTAGTAGTGACTCTTTCTTCTAAATTTAATAATAAACTCGATAACATGTTTACACGATTTTATATCCCAAACGTCAAAAAAAAATAATCGAATAAACCAGTCATAGTGGATTGTCTTGATTTTGGTATTAGCCTTACTTCTGCGTTTTTTATACCTCTCTCAATAATTTTTATTGGATTCGAGTGATATTCATGGACGTGATGTTTTTTAAAACTAACAAGCACACCTCATCCAATCATGATATGATGGCACCGCAATTAATCTATAATTTGTGATGATGTATGCGTTTTTACTCATCACTAATCATGAGATTATCCAAATCGTCTCCAGCTTAATTAATTATATATGCAATCAAGCTTCCAATTGGCAATTGTGTGCTAAAAGGGCCTAGCGGCTTTTTACGATCAGAATGCTCCAAGTTTTTTTTTGTTTTTTAATATATATCATATTCCAACATTTGTGGAAACAACTTGAACACTGGATTGAGTGAATTTAATTTGTTTCATCAATCCCTGTATATGAATTTAATAATATCAATAATGTCTTTCATTTTCATTAGTAAGTTGTGATGTGAATACAGAAGCTATTGATTGATTCCCTCCCCCCCACCCCATTATGTGTAATTTTAAATATTTCTTAGATGATATTTTTATATTGGTATAATATATTTATAAAATTTGATAAATTTTCTTAAATTTTAATTTCAAAATTTAAACTTAAAAAGTCAAATTTAAAAATATACTTCCTTAACAATCATGTCAATTAACTATTTAAATTATGAATTTAAGGAAAGTGATATATGAGTTTCGCATTAACTTCATGGGTAAATATATTTAACATCTTTTTTCCTGCAGTAATGTAGTTTGAATAGCTCAATATATATACATGGATGCAAATGTTGAAAAATTTAAAACACATAATATATCAAATATAATAAAATTGATGGGTGATTTAATGTAGTCTCCCTCATATTTTTTTATTTATCACTATAGTGTGGTGACTTTATCATTCACATAAAATTTGCTTGACTTTAACTCAGGGGTGTTTTTGTCTTTTTTATGTGATTGTTTTAGACATTATGGATTTATTTGAGGGCATTTTGGTTGATTTAATACATTTACGAACAATAAAATAACCAAAATAGTCTTAAGTGTAAAAAAATACCGGGTAGGGGTATTTCAGCATTTTTGTTTTTTATACACAATAAAATTACGCATGTACTCTTGGATCCAAGAAATTTAATTCATTAGGGGTCAGGGGTATTATGTTCTTTTAGCCACATTTTCTATGTTAATTGTTAGTTTGGTCAAGGGTAGTTATGTAATTAACCATTAAAATAATATTTTTAATTTGAAAAAGTTTTTGGCACGCACTAACACGTTGGAGCTGTCCACACACTATGGGTGGTGCGTGCGGTAGCTCTAGATGCTAAAAAATGAGCTTTCGCCGTCTCATTTTATTTCTCGTCATGTCCTCTGCCATTTGGAGTGGCACATGGTGTCCAGAAGTTGCCGGTTTATCACTGGTGATCCTTTTTTTACCTCTTAATTTCTCTTTTCTAACCCAATAAATACATTATGATCCTCATTGTTATTGATATTTCAGATTCAGTCATTTTAGTTTTGATTTCTATATTTTTTTATTTTCTTTTTTGTTAAAGTTTTGTTATTTTTCAATTTAACCCTTGCTTTTTAATTTGTATAGATAATATTTTTTGATTTGGTCCTTTAACTTTTAATTTCTTATTTTTATTTTTTGCTTTTTTGTCAAAGTTTTTATGGCTTTCAATTTTATTCTTTAGAGTTTTTTTTTCTATGATAATAATGATTCCAATTTGGTCCATCTTATTTTGATCTTTTATTGTTTTTGTTGGCTCTTTTATCAAAGTTTTTATAGTTTTCAATAATAACAATACTAGCAATTCTAGTGGTGGTGGTGGTGGTGGTGTCAGTGGCGGTTATAATATTGGTGGTAGACATTTTGTTTTTTTATGACATGTTTAAAAGTTACAGGATCACAATATGATACTAGAGAAAAATAAGTAAGTGGATCACCAGACTGATCGACATCAATTCTAGTTACTTCATAATCACTCATTCTTATAGGTCTTTTTCTAACACGTTGTGATCGTTAATCATTATATGCTGATGTTACAAGTGAGTTTTGATTATCTGCTAATTGTTCTTCCATAAGCTTCTCAATTTTCTTAGCATCAACTTTCTTCTTTTTAAAAGCAACTTGTTCACACTCCTTTTCTGCTTTTTCTTTAAAAGAACCAATATGTTGAAACTCGTTTCTCTTTTCTAGATCAAATGCTTTCTCTTTATCCCTAAAATATTTTTCTATTTCTTCATGTTTTTTTTTAATCGATATTACTCTCAAATTCCCTCTTTTGCATCTCAATTCCTAACAAGATATTTGCATGCACCTTTTGAATCCTTTTGAACCATTTAGAATGCTTTTGCTCTATTTTATTCATGAAATATTCACACTTATGATTATGATTAAGTGACTCAATATCTTGCTTATATTGATCTTGTACCACTTTTTTCTCTAGTTTAAGACTAATATGCTCATTTTTTAGCAACCCAAAAACAACCTATCTCTTCTCAGCTACACGCTCAACTTCCTTTCTTAGCTGTTCTCTTTTGTTCGTCAATCAACTTTATGTTGATCTCAATTCTTGTTTTTTTAGTCTGCCTTCTGCATCCATAAATTCTAATTTCTAAGCTCATGGAGTGTCTAAGTACTACAAAGTTTAGTGATTTTTCTCATTCATATGATAAGCCAGCCATCAATAAAGATACTTCTTCTTTATTTTATGTGAAATTAGATTTTCCATCACCATTTTTATTCAAATTAGCTTGACATTCTAACTTGTTATGTCCATCCCTATAAGACGTGAAGCATTCAACTTTTTAATTTGTATATTGTCTTTGGCTTGTAAAAACTTGATTGATTGTTGTCATAACCTCTTTTTATTATTTTAAAATTGAAAGGCTGATTATCTGTAAATTTCTAATGCGTGAATCTATAATTATTGTTGCCTGTTCTCCTTCCTCTTCCTTGACCACATCTTTGTAAGGTAAAAAAAATGATTATTAAATGAAACTCGTAAAGCTTGCTCTTTCATTTTTTGTCGATTTGATTTTTGCTCATGAATTAGTAATGAACTTTGCAATTTATCAATATCATTAGATTCATTTATTAAACACACAATAAAAATGAATTTTAGCGTCAATGATCCAAAAATCTTCTCAATGATGGTGATATCCTCTATTTTTATCACCATGGATCTACATCTTATTAATGATTACCATCGTTCATGAAAAATAATTCATAACCGACTCTCACATATTTATTCTAAGCAATTTGAATTCCGTACGAAGTGCTTGAAGCTACTGTTTCTTTGCCCTAGATGTTTCTTTGTACGTTTTTCATTGAATTCTAATTATCCTTGGAGGTTTCTTTTTTTTAAAAAATGGTTTCCAAGATAGATTGGTGAATCGACCGGAAAAGATAATTCTTTCGCTTGAGTACATCATCATTATTGATGTAGATGGTGATTTAATTATTCATTGAGAAACGATTTGCAATGCTCCTTCAATCTTAAAAAAGTCCCCATTAATGTGCTCTAATTATAATGACCATCAAAGTAAGAAATGGCAGGTTGAACAAAATTATCGAAAGCCATGAATTTTTTTTCGCGTTGGAATTGCTACTACCGTAAAATGTCCTTACTGCTGCCAATATTTGCTGTTTTTCTACTATTCTTTGCTGCCTTTTTGAGGCTGGAGTGTTGGTTAAAAACTGGTACTTTTGAGGTTGCTGCTGCCTTGAAGGAAGGTCTGTTGTACGTTTGGAAGCTACTGTTGAAGCTGCCGCCGCCGGCGGATGCTGTTCTGAGCTGCTGGTGTGTTTAAACTGTGCTACTTGGTTTGAGAAGAGCTGCAAGTGTGAAAAACCTACTGCAAAACGAGTTGCTGTTGCTTCGTGGTTCAAACTGCTGTTGCTGGAGAGATTCACTGATACTGCCATGAGTTGCAGCTATCACGGATGGAGAAGGCTACCGCGCTGGTTCGTATTGGGAGGTCTGCTGCCTCGTTTGTGCTGCTAGAACTTATCAAAAACTGCTGTCGTGGAAGGGGCTACTACTGCTGTCGTCGAGGTCTGTTACGAGGGAGTTTTCGATATTGTATTTGCGTCTGTGTAAAGAAGTTGCTGTTACGTCGTTTCTTCTCGCCGCTGCAAAAGTTTTTCTGGCTTTCTTGATATGTGAACTACCTAAACTCTCATGCCAATTATTGAAAACTCTAAAATACATAAGTATTTAACCTCCCAGGATCTTAATATTCAAAACACACCACATAAATAAAACACATTTATAATTCTGAATACATTCTGAATACATGGTCATTATATTTATAGGTAAATTATACGATAAATTCAAACTATCCTAATCCTATAAGGACTCCAAATTCCTTTTTGTTCTACGATTTCTTTTTAATAAAAGAGTCCTCTTCATATCTCAATACTAGAGCATGTTTATTTTTACATTTTAAAAGTGTTTTTTTTAAAAAAAATTTAAAATTATTTTTTTTGTATTTTCAGATCATTTTGATATACTGATTTAAAAAATAATTTTTTAAAATAAAAAAAATTATTTTGATGCATTTTCAAGTAAAATACACTTTGAAAAGCAACTACTATCACACTTTCAAATAAGCTATAACACTAAAAAAAAACTAAAGTTTCTTATGGTGCTTTACTATTCATATAAATAGTAGTGAAGTACCTAAGTATATTTTTTAAATCATGTTATAATAGTTTCGTGTCATAGTTGAGTTGGTTCACGAACACGGGATTGTCGAGGTTGCGCGCGGGTTGGAGAACATTTTTTTAATTGTAACAAATGACAAGTTATCTGTCAATTTTTTTTTAAAAAAAGAGTCATACGTTAGGCCTGATCATTTTCTATTTTTTTATATTATTATAATTTTTTATTTGAATTTTAATAATATTTTTTTAATTATTATCTTGATAGAAATTAATCAGAACAACTATATTTTTAGATTTAATAAAAATACTAAAAAATTCTTTCATTAATGAATATCTTCTTTACATTTAAATTTTTTTGGTTCATCACACATACAAACTAATATTATACAAAATATTACAACTTATTTACATAATGGTCTGTCTATCAATCTGGGCTTTGTAATTTTTTTCAAGTGAAGATAATCAGAATCATTTGGCGGGGCTTTAATGATGTACTGATACATACCTTTTGTTGCAGGCAAAAGTTCATCTCCAAATTAAATTCCAAGTATTCTTGCCATTTCCTGGAAGCAAAACAGGAGACTTCTCCATTTAATACAAAATTTTAAATCCAGCTGCTGTGAGGCAGTATCTAATTTAATTGTTTTTTTTAAAGCATTTTTAAAAAAAATTTAAAATTTTTAAAATTTTTTCTTTACTTCAAATTAATATATTTTTGGTATTTTCAGATCATTTTGATATTACTTGAAGAATAAACTATATTTAATGAAAGAGTGCCAATGAGTTTTTAACTTAATCAGCAACTATATATATATATATATATATATATATATATATATTATGATAGGTTGGAGCCTCTTTATTAGTAAGAAGAAGGAGAAGAAGCACTGGTAAAATTGATTTATTAGATAATATTAATTTTTTTCGACTGTTGATGGCGATAAGGAAACATGATCCGAACATAATTGAGCCAGTTCGTCATGGATGGATGTTAATTAACTTAATTAGATGATGGAATCATTTGATATGTTACTTCGCAATCTATAATTAAATTCTACCCAAACAAAAGATTTTGAGAAATCATGTAGGGAATAGAGCTATCCCTCGCTAGATAGTTGTTTCCATGACTCAATGAATGCCCAAATTATATACGAAAAGAAAAGGTTCTGAATTAATCAATTTCCAGGAACAAAAACCAAATCACGCATGCATGACAATTCCTAGAGCCTACAAATAATCGTCAATAAATTAAAGATAAGAGAGATTAGGGTGTGGTTTTGGAAGGGAATACTGTTCATGATATTAGATAATATGCCTACTTGCACATGGAAATAAGAATGGTATTATCATTAATGGCATTGCCCCCTACAATCTCTATTCTTATGGCAAATGAGGCACTCTTAACGCAGGAAAGAACCGAAGTGGAACAACAAAATCTTACGTGTAGAAATGTGTTAAGTTGTTGTCGACGCTCATTCGGCTCATGCAATGTTAAGACGGCAGGGAGGAGCATATGGAGCCAACGACAGCGATCTAATGCACAATCTAAGCATTTCTCTTAACGAAATTGATAAAGACCTAAATACTAACAACATAGTGCGATTATTGAAGCCGCAAGATCCTGCCCATGCCTTGCTCTGGATCCATAGACACAAATCGTGACATGCATAACAAATCTAAGCATAAGGAACAAAATGAGATGACTTCCTATATATTCTTGGATAAGGAACAGCAAGGCTCAAAATAAGATCTGGCCACTATTTCAAGTCCTTTTCAATCTGATTTCTTTTATAAGATGAAAACCTTGTTTAATTAGTCTATTGATGGAAGTGATGATGTTTTGTTTCTTAAGGGTGTTATAAAATGTCAACTTGCTAATAATGAGTAATTAGCTAGATCAAGATAATTTCAATTACTTATAAGAATTAATGAAATCAAAATATCAAAGTGATTTTAAAAAAATCTTCATGGTGATCGTAACGTATACAAGCAACCTGATAAAAAACATTTATCAAATCCAAGCCACCAATTTATAATTTCTAGGAACATCTTCTTTTCCATGAATGTGCTCGTGTACATGGAGATGGAGTTGAAGAGATACATAATTAGTCGGATGACAGAGAAAAAAGGGGTAAAATTTGATGTGATGGCTTGAAAAACCCTAGCAACAGAGGGTTAACGAGCAAGCCTTGACGGGGCTTAATGTGTCCACAAGTAATAATTTAATGGGAAAAAGGAAAGGTTATTATCATGCCATGCAATTAGTCTAACCAAGACTTAATAAACTAGATAAGGATAATGCACCGCTGAGGTTCTGATTGGCTTTTTTGAGCATGTCCCATTGCAAACTTTGCTATCTGTCGAGGTGGTGAATTATGCTTCTTCGCCATGTCTAATCTACCAGCCAATTCAAGAACGCAGCATATCCCAAAAATCTCGCAGATTATCATCAACTCCTTTAATTTCCTATTGCGTCGGCAGAGTAAAATCTTTGCTAAAGGTACGAGGGATTAGTTACCGATGCTTAATTATTTGGCAATGCAAATATCACAATTCACAGTGCTGATAAAAGGCATCAAGTGCTCGACACAAAACAAAACGAGAGCTAGGTGGGTAATCAAATCATGTTTATTATTCTAAGTATTTGGACTTGGGTGATCAAAATCATATTACTGCAGCTAGACCCACAATAACAAACTCACTCGTTCTTCTATTAGTGGAAAATTAACATGCTCTTTTCGACAACCCGAGTGTTCTTAACCTTTTTTGTTTTACTATATAAACATAGTAAAACAATCAAGATATTATTATATTATTAGAAGCTAAAATATTAAAATTGATCTAAAGTAGCTTTTTCATCTTTTCACATTTTTTATTATTATAATTAGGTTAGCCGACGGACAATTTAAAATTTGATTAGGGCACGTGGAGGCCTGCGCCCTTTAGGTGACATGTGTGATGTCTTTTAGTGTAAAAAAATGTTATTCTTCTACACCATTGGACGACCACCGCATCTTTTTCCTGATGATGCAGCGCATGTCGGCAACGACAATTTAGTTTTTCATGGTGGGCCATTTCTTTTTCTTTTATTTTCTTTTTCCCCCTTAAAAATTATAGTTTGACTCTTTTTATTGATAGTATTTCAATTCAATCTAATTTTTATTCTTAGTTTTTTTATTTTGTAGAAATTTTATTTATTTTCAATTTCATCTTTTAACTTAATTTGTCATATATTATTTTTTTCAATTTAATCCTCATTCTTTTGTTCTTAGCCTTTTGTTGAATTGATTTTTTTTTAAATTTTACCCTTCAATAAAAAAAAATTGTTTTTATTTTTCATTTCAATTTTGATCCTTATTTTTTTATTGTTTTTTTATCCTTTTATTTAATTAATTTTTCTTTTCAATTTCCACCTTCAATAAAAAAATAAGATTTATTTTGTATTTCAATTTTGATCCCCATTCTTTTAATTTTATTTTTTTGGGTCCTTTTGTATAATTTATTTCTTTTTCCAAGTTAATTCTTCAACATTTAATTGGTTGAGAATTGAGGTTTGTGGTTTTTTCAGGTATGGTTCTCCAGGTCTAATACTTCAGGTCACGAGTTTGAAAAGTTAATACGGGTTGACATTATTTTTTTTACTTATTTTCTTTTTAGCTTTGTGACTTTTTATGTTTTATTTTTTTTCTAGTTATCTCGGTCTTATGACTTGGACTGCGAGTTTGGTGAGTTAACCTTAGTTAGCTTGCCTCTTATTCCTTGAGTTATAAATTTGTCATACTAACTCAAATTGATTCAAGCTGATTTTTTTAACATTTTTTGTACCTAATTTCATCATTTCATATTTAATTAATTGAGAATTGAACTACATCATTTATCTACTTTTACAAAATTATTTCCCCCCAAGTTATCATTATTTTTTTTTAATTTGCTTCATTTGATCTGATTATCTTTCTTTTTTATCACTTGATTAAAATAAAACTAACTTCTTTGACTCAATCCAGTCTATAACTCTGGTAGCATATATTTTTTCCTTATTTAAAACATATTTACTTTGCCTAAACATCATTCTTAATAAATAATAATAAAAAATTTCACAGCATAGCACTAGTACACGACTAGTACGTATACTCAAAGAGAAGCCCCATTTGTTGTTTGAGCATAGCTACATGTAACGAGATGTCTCGATAACATGGTATTGGCCAAATAGCACATGAAACGCTATGGAAAATATTTTATTGGTAATTTCTAATAAAAATAACAGCAAAAAAATTACATCGACAATTTTTTATAAAAAAAAGTCTTTTCAGTATTTTCTGATGGAAATTGCAATAAAATCAAAAAAATAAAAAAACAATTAAAATGACACGTTATTATTGCTGATGAAATTATCTACATAATTTCCATTGGTAATTTTAAATTAATTAAGACCTAAGAATTCTCTCTTACCCCTTTATTTCTTTTTAATTTTCTAAAAAACACAATAACAACCCCCTCTTCAAATTCTAGCAGCCATCTTGCAAGTGGTTGCATCTTGCAAGTACAACCACCCAACTTATCAGCGTCGACCAATATTTGTCAATGATAGTAGCTTTGTCTCTTAGTTCCATTTTTTTTTAATCAAGTTTCGCACTTTAAAGTTATTAAACCCATCCATATTTTTTTTTTGTAACTCATTTATTTTTTAAGTTAATTTATTAAAATTTATTTGTAGTGTTTGTTGTTTGTTTGTATATTTAAGTGTTTTACAACTTTTTTCTAAATAATTTTAATACATGATTTGTATGTTAGGGTTTGTTTAGAATTTGAAAAAAATAATTTTATTTCTCATTTGATAAAATTGAGTTGGATTTTATAACTTAGATGTGTTATAATTAAAAAAATAATGGATAATTTAATGAGTGCCAATTATAGTTTGACAATTTTATTGTTAAGTTAGAAATATGAGAAAAATTAATTTTTGTGGAATTGATAATAATTAAAATGTATTAATTTAATTTAAAGAAGTTTAAATTGAATAAATGATGGGTAATTAAAATTAATTTTTCTAAAATTAATAATGTTTAGAATATATTAATTTAGGCATGTTTAGTTGCAGCACAAACATGATTCTACAAATCAAATATTGAAAGTTGTCATGGCTATAAAGAATATTATTTTAGCTATATGGCAATCTCTGAATCTTTTTTGAATCTTAGGGGGTGTTTGTAAGTATAGTAGCGGTTCATTTTCAAAATACTTTTTGTTTGGAAATATATCAAAATAATAATATTATTTTTTTAAAAAATTATTTTTAATATTAACACATTAAAATAATTTAAAAACACTAAAAAATTATGATTGGAGTTAGGATATCAAAAAGTTATGTTTTTTTTTTTTAAAATCATTGTCCCCACCTTTATTTCAGAATGGACAAGCAAGCTTAGGAGACCTCATCTATTAATATAAATCTTTAGATCAATTTTATCCAGATTGTCTCCTTGATTACATAGATTTGTCTTCCAAGCATCAAGCTATAGAACTTACAACCTGAGTGGAGGCCTTAATCTAAATATGGCGCAAAAGAACTAATTATAAACCTGCCAATAATATAAATCAATCTAGTTTAAAGCCATCATAGGAAATGGTCAAGGAGTTGAAGATTAATGCAGACACGAGGGAATTGCTTGTTGGTTAAGCATATAAAGCCTCATGCTTTGCTTGAAGTAACAATTCCCTGGTCTTCCATAGACTACTTTGGATACGAGAGAAGAAGAAAAAAGAAAAACAGGAGGAAGAATGAGATGAGCAAGTCAGGCTGCTTCTCTAAACGTGAACACAACTAAAAAAGTAATTGTTATTTACTCAATACAAAATACTGAGGACCACGTCCTCTATTTAAACACAAACAAGGAGAGGTAAAGATATTAAATCTCCATGATATGCTCTGCCAGGATGAGTCCAAGGTTTCCAGTAATGGTAATTACATTAAAGCTGTATTAATATTCCAGGATATGCTCTGCCAGGATATGCTCTGTCCTTGTTTTGAATCCAGGATTTGCTCAATCAATTCGTTGAAATTTCCTTTGCTGGTTGAACTACCATAGCATGCTGGGTTGTTGCCATTGATACATCAATCTTCCTTCAACGTCAATTTCCTTAGCTGGCTGAACTACCATAGTATGCTGGGTTGTTGCCATTGATACACCAATCATCCTTCAACGTCTCTCCACTACTGTAGCATGAATTGTGGGTGTTTACAGCATGCTGGGTTGTGCCAATAACGAGTAAAACTAGTACAACAAGGTTTTGATTTATTACCTAATAAAATTTATTTTATTATTGTGAATGTTTTATAATATCAATTTCATCATCAACTTAGTTTGTGGAATTGATAATAATTAAAATGTGTTGTCTTTTGATGTAATGAGATGGTAAACATACATAACTTTCTCTTGCCTTAACCTATAGGCATGACTGATGGCTTGCCTTTTCACTTATGGTTTCCACACAACATCAAGCAAAACCACTAGTGAGTCAATGTTCAATTGCATACAAGGAGAAGATGTGTGTTTATATATATTGCTTAAGAAGCTTAAATTAGATGAACATTAAACATTGATTAAGCATTTTAACAATGCAATCAATGAGCCAAATGTGTTGATAAGATTTATCCCTTTAACACAAGCCCTAGTTGATGTGAGTAGCTTTGCCTTATTATTTGCATTGTTAAAACGCTTAATTAATGGTTGACATTTATCTACTTTAAGCTTTCCATGTATATATAATACATCTTCTCCTATCTTTAAGGACCAACATCAATTTTTTTTGAAAATAATTAAAAATAAATTAAAATATATTACAAGATGAAGCTCATAAAATAACTTGAATATGCAATGGCATGCTAAAAATAAATTTATGAGAAAATACATAGCAAAGGTAATATTTTGTTTGAAAGAATGCGGTGGGGTGTGTCAATCTTCTCTTAGACATAAATTAACTCCTTACTTGAATTTCTAGAACTAGTGTTTGTTTTATGGCTCCTAGTTTCCTTTAATGACTATATAACAACTTTTTTTTTTTTTTTTCTAATTTTCTCTTTAAATTTTGGAGGTCCCAATATCATGTCATGTGGCATATCGTATAGTCAATTACAAGGGTAATCATGCAAGATAAAAATTCCTAATGGTGAGGGGTAAAATTATTTAAGGGGCTCATTGTTCAAGAGGTCACACTACTTGATGGTTACTTTAACATTAAATACTAAGTAACAATCATACAAAAGATTGATGGGTAAATCGGATTGAAAAGACTGAATCAAAGCAATGTAGTTGGGTTTGATTATGGCTTGCCCTATCCCAATTAAAAGGATACCAAGAGATGGTCATAAGTTCTCCTAAACATTGGATCATACCTTGTGGAACATGTTCAACATTGAGGGACTCCAAAACCCTATCCTTGACCAGATATTTAGCTAGATATTTGTGAAATATACAAGAAGTGTCTTACTTGGACCCATCACCTTTGGTACTATCAAATCTTAAAAAGAAAGTATAATTTATTAGCGGCTTAATAAGCGTACCAATTTCCTCGAAGGGTTTTTATAAAAGTATCTTGCTTGGACTCATCATCTCTAGTACTATCAAATCCTGAAAAGAAAGTATAATTTATTAGTGGCTTAATAAGTGTACCAATTTCCTCAAAGGATTTTTTTTCTTTTCATCTTATGTGTTTTAACTTATCCCCTTGCTAGTTTATTTTATTTTATTTCAATTTTAAGCCAAATGATAACAAAAATTAAAAAATAGTACTTGTTTTTCTTAGGTTTCCCCAATGCCAAACTTTTGAGATTCTAATTATGACTTTAAAGTTAAGGCTTATTTTACTATATCAAATTAGTATTTTGTTTTGTTTTTATTTTTTGAAAGCTTAAGAAAATGTTATAATATCTTAATTTTGAGTTTTTATTTTTATTTTTTAATTATAAGATCTCAATGGACACATTTTAAAAGTAAGAGTGTCCAAGAAGTGAACAAAAGAGTATAGGGAAGTAGATGAGTAGATATAATATAAATATGAGGTTGTAGTTATATTCAATAAAGGGCAAGTGATGGGGACAAGTAAAAACTAAAGAGCAAGGACCTACAACTAGATTTATAAAGCTAATTTTTAGGGGTGAATTCCACATTAACTTGATCTATGTTGACTTATAATTCATGACCTACTTGATATGAACCTCGTTGATATAAAAATCCAAAAACTCATAATTAAATCGACCATTACAAGAAAGTTAAATTCATGCTTATAACCTGTACTAAGGTATCATGACTATAGAAATTGAATTCTCACCCAACACCTATGAAGAGACATGGACAAGAGGTATGGAAGACGCCATAAAGCTTGGTTAATTTTTTGATAAATTAAAGTAGTTCAATGAAGAACCAAAATATGAAAATTCTCTCACATTTACACAATAAGGTGTGACAATCAAAGTACAATCCAACTATAAAAAATAATGTCTTATAAAATAATATTTATACTTGAGATAAAGTAAATCCTAGCTGACCTAATGGGTTAACATTAACCCAAATTAAAATAAGACCCAAAGTATCTCAAATAAGGCCCAAAACATGAATAAAATTAAAAACAATAATTCTCAAGAATAATGTTAAGTTGTTGCACATTCTGGATAAAAAATAATAATTATTGAATGAAATCATTGCTTAAAAAGGATCCTTGACCAAATGTTATGGTGCCACCCCTTGAAATCCAAAACAAACAAGGAATAAATTTTTCTTCGCCATCTATTTTCCACAAATAATAAAGAATTCTCTCATAATTTGTAATCCATAAAACAACACTTGTTTATAGTTGCCAAAATTAATTAAGCTTACGAAATAAATGGATCAAGACTTTCTTATACATAAATTAAATTGACTAATGTCTGATCAATACTTGTTGAAGATGTAGCTTCTTGAAATTCACTTTAATTCAAATACTCTTTAATTCAAATACTCTGAATAAAATCTTTGAATAAATCTTTGAGTTTTTTTGTTCTTGATATTGTAGTTGGCTCGTATAGAACTTATAATAGATCATTGGATCGATCACATCACTATTTAATTTCAAAGAAAATAAGTAAATTACAAAAAAATAAAAAACTTTTGCAAAATTTATATAAATTTCCTCTTTGATATAATGAGAAAACGAAGATGATATTATTGAAAAAAAAAATAATTATCTTGTTTTCAAGTAGCAAAAAGTGAGGTCACTGCTGACTTCAATTCAATTTTTTATTAATGAAAATGAACAGAGGTGCATTAGTGCCATAAATTTTAACTTTAGTCATAATAGTTATGTACCCGCGTGATTTCATGGAATAATTTTGATTTACTTTTTTTTTAATTAAATAGATATTGATATAAAATGTTATGATTTAGATTTTTTAAAAATTATTAAATGAATTATTCATTTATTATTCATGCATTCTTTTATCGAAATATTTTTATTAGAAGCATGTTTTTTAAAATTAAAGTAAAAATATTTAAAATAAATATTTAATTTATTTTTAGTAATTCAAAATATGTAGAAAAAAATACATATCTTCAATCTAAACTACATTTCTTTATCAATGCTTCTTTTGTTTTAATGTAAACTTGCCTTTTATATTAGAAGTATTATTTTTTAAATAAAAAACTTATTTTTGTTTTTTTTTAATATTCAAAATCACAAATTGTTTTTTAAAAATTGCATATTAGGTTTATATATAATAATGCAAAAAATAAATATTAATATTTTAAAAAATACTATAATCTTATTTCAAAACATAGACAAAATTAAATGGTATTAAGTGAAATAATATTTTCAGTATAATTTTAATTATTTTATTTGTAATGAATTGCAATTAAGATCTAAGAAAAAAACTAAAGAGCTATAAAGAAGAGGCCAAGTCTCAAGGCATTTGTGGCCTACCAGGCTAAGCCTTTTCACATAGCTTTTTGCTTTTTTTTTTTTTAATAGGGTAGAGAATAAAAAAACAAGAAATCATCTTCCAGTAAGGATTCCAACAATCTCCGATGGTTGAGATGTCGAGGTTCGAGTCTTTAGATTTAAAAACTTGTTTTCACTTGAAAACATCTAAAAAACATCTTAAACACTTTAATAAACCTATTTTGGCCTAAAAAAATTTTAAATTGATAAAAAAAAAACAAATTAAACCCAACACAAAAATTTGAGCCATGTTGCACCTCTTCTAACAAAATTAAAGTTCAAAGGTACCTTAATAACACTCCTCTTATCAAGAGGAACCTAATGATACCAATATCGATTTTTTATTAGTAGAATATGGCCAACCAATCATACTCTCTCTCTCTTCCTTTATTTTTAGTGACTTTCACTCTTTTATTTTTCTTTTAAAATTCAAGACTGAGACATAAAAAAAAGTTTAGGATCTAAATATAAAAAATAAAAGAAACCACAAATGAGTAAAATGAATTTTTTTTGGACAAACATGAACTCTTTAATATAACTTTGGAAAAAGCCTTGATACTTTTTTTTTTGTTTTGTTTTTATTTTGATCCTTCCTTTATCTACTTTTTATACTACAAATTTAAATATTATTTAATCAAATTGACCTCTATTTAAATTCTGAAATTCTAGTAAACATCTTGCATTTTCTAAAAGCAATTATCTGATTGTAAACATAAACAATCATTTAAAATCTTAATGTTCATAATCTTAGAACTTCATGATTTTCACATTTAAATAAATATTTAAAGAAAGCTTTAAAAGAAAAGTGTACTTAGATCTATAGTAAACCTTTAAGAGATTGAAATCTCATAAGTGAATTGATGAAGAAAATTGTGTTTCTTTTCTAACCCTTTGAATTCTTTACGTAAGTTTTGATGGAATAAAACTTATATTTATGGGTGGAGAGAGGACCGATTTTTTCTAAATATACTTCTTACTTTTACACATATGTTAAGGGTTTTTTTAACATTAATATTTATTAAATCACTTAAGAGCCATTATCTCATTCATGTGTGTCTCTCACATGGCTTGCATCATATTATTTTTCTTCATGGTTTAATAAATATACTAACATAATGTGCATAGATCAATGCTAAAACCTTACATACATTAGTCACATTATATGTCATAATTAAGTAAGAACTAATAAGAGTCATGATGGTTGTATATCATTTATTCAACATATTCCATTCCATAGACTACAATATTAGTCTTTACTTAACATGACTTTTAAATATGAAGTACATAATGTTAACTTTAGAAGTCTGTTCTTTTATTCTTTTCTCTATTCTGCTTAACCTACATAACAGAGTACCTTCAGGTTTTATACAGAGAAGGATTTTAGTTTTCCTATTCAATACAATCTCTATTGCGGAAATAAAGGTTTCCCTTAACATATGGGATTTCCTTTACGTAACAGTGTCCCATTCTTTCTATAATTTCTCTACTTTGACAGCTCACGCCAACACTCCCCCTCAAGTTAGTGCGTATATATCTCTTATGCCCAACTTGTCAAGTGAGTTGTGGAAGATTTTAGAGGACACTGCTTTTGTAAGTATATCCGCCAACTGGTCTTCAGATTTGACGAATGGGAACCGAATAATTTTTTTTGATTTAGGTTCTGTTTAATAAAATGTTGATCCACCTCAACGTGTTTAATGCGGTCATGCTGGACAAGATTGTGGGGGATGTCAATGGCTGCCTTGTTATCACAAAACAAATTCATTTCAGAGCTAGGAGCAATGCCAATCTTCGTGAGCAACCTTTTAAGCCAAAGAAGCTCACAAAGACCCTTAGCCATACCTCGAAATTCAGCTTTAGCGCTGGATAAAGCCACTACCTTTTGCTTATTGCTTCTCCATGTAACAAGGTTGCCTCCTACGAATGTAAAGTAGCCTGATGTGGACTTCCTATCAGAAACATTTCCTGCCCAGTCAGCATCTGTGTATCCATCAACATGCACCTGATTATTTTTTTAGAACAGAAGTCCCTTTCCAGGAGAGGACTTTAAGTAGCGTAGAATTTGAATTATAGCATCCATATGGTCTTTACTAGGACAGTGCATGAACTGACTCACTACACTTACAACATAAACAATATCTGGGTGGGTATGAGATAAATAAATAAGCTTACCCACTGACCGTTGATACCTCTCTTTGTTCGCTGGCTCTTGATCTATATACTCTTCAAGTTTGTGATTTTAAACAATATGAGTATCAACTGGTTTACATTCCAGTAACCCCACTTGTGTCAGCAAGTCTAGTACATATTTCCTTTGAGAAAGGAATATGCCTTGTCTTGACCTGGCCACTTTAATCCTAAGGAAATATTTGAGCCCGCCTAGGTCCTTCATTTCAAATTTGGTTGACAATTGTTCTTGGAGTATGGATATTTCTTCTGCATCATCTCTTGTAACAATCATGTCGTCTACATAGACTATTAGAGCAGTCACCTTTCCCAGTCGATGTTTTAGGAAGAGTGTATGATCTGAGTTGCTTTGTTGAAACCATATTTTCTCATAGCTGAACTAAATCGACCAAACCATGTATGAGGTGACTATTTTAATCCATACAATGCTCGTTGTAGCTTACATACCACTCGTGCCTCTGAGGAAGACAAACATCCTAGTGGAATGTCCAAATAAACCTCCTCCTCAAGATCACCATGGAGGAAGACAAACATCCTAGTGGAATGTCCAAATAAACCTCCTCCTCAAGATCACCATGGAGGAAGACATTTTTTACATCAAGTTGGTGCAATAACCAATCTAAATTTGCTGCAAGAGATAGCAAGACTCTAACATTATTTAGTTTGGCTACGGGTGAGAAAGTTTCTTGATAATCTATTCCATATGTCTGTGTATACCCCTTTGCCACCAGTCTTGCCTTGTATCGATCGATGGAGCCATCTGCTTTGTATTTAATGGAGAAAATCCACTTACACCCCACATTCTTCTTCCCCTTAGGTAGTTCCACCAGTGCCCATGTTTTATTTTTTCGTAACGCCTCCAGTTCTTCCTTTATAGCGTTAGCCCAGTATGGATCTGTCAAGGCTTCTTCAACGTTGCCGGGTATTGTACACGAGGACAAGGTGTGTGCAAATGCTCTCAGGGGTCCAAATAACCATTGTGTAGACACATAGTTGGCTATTGGATATTTGAAACATCTGTCTTCTATATCTGGAGAGTACCTATTTGGTGGCTTGCCCCGATTATGTTTGTAAGGTAGAACATGATTGGCAGATTTATTCATGACATTAGTGTGTAGAGGTGTAGTAGGAGAACTTACATTAGGATTGTTCTCAAGAGGAGGGTCGTCGGGGTCAGGTACTAAGAGGTGGGGAAAGTCATCTTCAGATTCTGCATTTATCACTGAAACTGACTCATCTCTTGGATCCATAGGAACCACTGAAGCACCCTGATCATTTGGCTCAATTCTTCCATCTTCACTGTGCAGATACGTTGGATTGTTTCCAACCTCCAGCCCTTCACTGACCAGTAGGTGCTGCTGTCTAGACAGCACTTCACTGCCTAGTTGGTGCTGCTGTCCTCTCAACCAATTCTGCTCTTCATCACGGTGCTCCCCTTGAAGAGTGGAATTGGATGCTGGTGATGGGAAGAAGGTGTTAGACTCTAAGAACGTGACATCCATGATAGTGTAGGTGCGTTTGGTGGTGGGATCAAGGCAGCGATATCCTTTTTTATGTACTCCATACCCCAATAACAGGCATCAGACTGCACATGAATCTAACTTAGATCTCTGATTCTTATGGAGGTGTACAAATGCAACGTAGCTGAAAATACGGGGAGGGAGCAACAACACAGTAGGCAATGGGACATGGTCAGATAGAACTTTTAAAGGAGTCTGAAATGTTAATAACTTTGTAAGCATACGGTTTAGTAAGTGCACGGCTATAGTGACAACATCAGCCCAATAACAACTAGGCACATGTGCCCCGATTAATAAAGCACGTGCAGTTTCTAAGATATGTCGGTTCTTTCTTTCAGCAAGGCCATTTTATTGTGGGGTCTGAAAACATGAGGTCTCATGGAGAAGACCATGATTATGAAAGTATGCTTGAAACTGCTAATTAACATATTCCCCTCTATTGTCAAAACGAAGGACCTGAATCTTCGCAGAAAATTGAGTCTGAACCAAGATATGGAAGGATTTGAACACACTAAATACTTCATCTTTGTGTTTCAGTAAGTACAGCCATGTCATTCGAGTGCAATCATCGACAAAAATCACAAACCAACGATGTCCAGAAGCAGTAGTAATAGGGGAAGGTCCCCACACATCAGAGTGTATTAATGCAAACGGAATTGTACTTTTATTCATGCTTACAGGATACGAAACCCTATGACTCTTTGCTAGAATGCAAGTATTACACGTAAAGTTTGAATGCATTCCATTGGAAAATAAATCTGGAAATAAGTGCTTCAAATAACCAATTGAAGGATGTCCTAAGCGATGATGTCATAACCAAATCTGTTGTTCTTTCTTGCTAACCGCATGATCCACAAGGTTTGCTTTGCCTGAACTAAGGTCATCGACATAGTATAATCCCCACTCTTAGTACCACGCCCAATTATCTCCTTGGTGAGAATATCCTAAAGAAGACAAAATATAGAATATAATAATACCACACAATTGAGATCAGCAGTAACTTGGCTTACAGACATTAGTTTGTGGGAAAGGGATGGTACAAGTAACGTATAAGATAAGGATAAAGAAGGAGATAAAGTCACAGTTCCAGCCCCTGTAACCGGACAAGGGACCCCATTAGCAGTAGCAACATGACTTTGTTTTGGCAGAGTTGTATGGGAAAAATCATTGAAGTCAAATGTCATCTGGTCTATAGCCTAGAGTCGAGAATCCATTTGTCATTAGCATTGTGAGTAGAGCTATGAAGTACGTTACTGCTGTTACCTGAATTATGTGTGGTTTCTGCGTGGGAGGTGAGGGATAATGAAGGTTCCCCAGTGACTATAGCAGCTCTCATTGTGCTGCCATTAGGAGTGTCTCGTTTCTTCCTTGTCTGAAGTTCATGCCACCAATCTGGGTATCCATGTAACTTAAAGCAGGTTTCACGGGCATGTTTGGCTTTGTCACAGTGAGTACACTTCATTCCATCTGATGGAGCCAACATTTTTACAGATGGATTTGATCTGTCATTGTTCAGGGAGAGAAAACCTGTCTTCATTGGAGTATGATAACGACCTGCCTTGAGTCCTTTGGAATTCATAACCATTCCAGGAGCACTCTCGGCCCCTAAAGTCATTACTGTCTACCTTATTTCTTACCATCTAACGTGAGCATAAGCCTGCTCCACTGTAGGGAATGGTTTTAGCTGAAGTACATCGCTCATGGTCTTGTCTAGCCGGTCATCCAATCCATCAAGGAAGGTATACACTCGATCTTCCTGCAAGATTAAATTGTATTTTTGAATGTCCACAGCACAGTCCATTAGGTTAGGACGCCGAAAATCTATTTCTCGCCATAAGCCTTTAAGATTATTATAGTATTTTTCAATGGATCCGCCAGCTTGTTTCATTCGAGTTACACGACGACATAGGTCATAAACCTGAGACGTATCTGTCCCATCAAAATAGGTTGTAGCAGCAGAATCCCACACTTGTTTTGCAGTTGGGAAGCAAATAAAATTAACAACTAGGGAAGGGTCCATTGAATTAATCAGCCATCCTTTACGATGGCATTCTCAGTTTGCCATCTTTTGAATGTTAGGTTGGTTTCTGGAGGCTGAGGAAAGTCTCCATTAATATATCCCAACTTGTCTTTGCCAGAGATATACATCTCAACAACTTGGGACCATAAGGCAAAATTTGAGTCATTCAATTTGATGCTGATTGGAGTAGTCGAAGAATCAGCAGGTGGTGGGTATTGGGAGGTCTGTGATCTAGAAAGAACTTTTGTCATCTTGGTTGTCAGGCTGGTAAGGATTGATTCGGTCTGGGGGTTGAGTGTTTTTTCTAGTCACAAGGTGGGTTGAGCAGAGGTCCTAGGAACCCTCCGCTCTGATACCATGTTAATTTTAGAAGTCTGTTCTTTTATTCTTTTCTCTATTCTGCTTAACCTACATAACAGAGTACCTTCAGGTTTTATACAGAGAAGGATTTTAGTTTTCGTATTTAATACAATCTCTATTGCGGAAATAAAGGTTTCCCTTAACATATGGGATTTCCTTTACGTAACAGTGTCCTATTCTTTCTATAATTTCTCTACTTTGACAGCTCACACCAACATATAATTGATCCAACAATTAGTGGCGGAGCCAGAGTTTTTTAAATGAGGGGGCAAATTATTAACAAATACTATATTATATAGACATGCATTGGAAATCAATTCAAAATATATATATATTAATTCATATCAAGTAAAATTAATTTAAAAATACTTTTAAAATGAAAAAAACTTATATTATAACCATGTTGGGTATGCACCAAACCAAGCCGGATTAAAGCGTCATAGTGTTGATATATTTCCAAATTGTTTTTGAGGAAAATCATAGTGTGAAGGTTGACATAGACCTTTTTGTAGATAAGCTCTTCGCATTGCATCCCTATCATTTATATGGTACTCATAAATTGGTTTTCTTAAGCCAGGGCCAGCAAGGAGAATATCGGGGTTGATTTCAATATGACTTTTCTTTGAACTTGATTGAGTTACATAACTTGAAGTTTTGATTGACTCTTCATCCTCAAAGGATTTACGCTTGAAATGCTTGTCTAGTGACATGTTAATTTAATATGAACCTACTGGATTTTTTTATCATCATTAGTGTCTACATAATAATTAACACAACTACACAATAATTCACTGTTAAACAAAAGTTAGTTGAGTTACACAATAATTCTAAATCTTCCATATGAAATTAATAGCAAAATACACGTCAATTCATCAAAATCAAAACCTATTTCAATTCATATCTATATGTATATAATAAGTATGTTGATTAAATTATACTTAATTATTTCTAGACATTTAATTAAGGAACAATACCTAGTGTATGTGTAAGAGGAACAATGCTTGAAAAACATGTTTTCTACTTGATATTTTACTTACAAACAAATCATGTAAAAATATTAAATTTCAATAAACTACTTTGTCAATGCAAGAGATGTCAAGAATAGTGGTTTTGCATGAATATTAATTTATTTCTTTATAATAAGAAAAAGAAACACTTAATTGATTAAATTAGCAGATTTAAACATTTATTTTGAACATATTCATAACAAAACCCCTAAATTATCATAAACCCTAATATTTTTAATAACTAATTATAAAAAAAATAAAAATAAAATTAGACAATGAAACAAATAGAAAAAATAAAGAAAATTTACCTAAAGTATAAAGTAAAAGACAAAAAACATTAATTGATGAGAAATTTGCATATAGAAGAGGCAGGAACGACAACTGGAAAAAAACCCTCTTTATTTTGTTATATATATATATTGTATTAACATATGAGTCAACAATAATAAAAAATAAAAACTTTCCTTACCTGTAGAATAATTCACACCCATTAATATATTAATATTTTAATATAAAAAAAATTAAGAGAGCAATTGCCCCCTTTTAACCCATTGTGGCTCCGCCACTGCCAACAATAATGTCTTTATCAAAGACAATTCATGTTGTCATCATTTTAATTTAATCATGTATACCAAATAGAAAACATGAAATATCATAAATATCTTTATAAATGATCTTAGAGTGTCAAATACATAATCATCATAATGTCATGCCATAATATCAATAATGTTATTTAATATCACCCATTCTTTATCATAATTGATAAATGTTTTGGGTAATGAATCTTTCATTAATGGATCAATAATTATAAGATTGATGTTAATATGTTAAATTGACACTCTATGTTTTTTTAAACTTCCTTTTTAATGATAAATTATTTCAATTCTATATTATTTTCACCCTTTCAATACTTGTCATTTTTAGAAAAGAAGAGAGTTTTTAAATTGTTCAACAACATGAGAAAAACAACTTTACAATATGTAAAGGGTAAAGAAGCTTGTACCCTAACTTTTTGAATTTTCACATTGTGCGTATTTCACTCCCACTAACTTCATCATTTACAATGAACCAAGCATTTGTAGTTTCAATAATTATTATGTTATGATTAAGACAATAAAGTCTATACCCTTTAGATATTTTAGATAACCAAAGAAGAAATCATTGGTTGTTCTTGAATCTAGTTTTCTTTTATATGGATTATAAATTCTTACTTCTATTGAGCAACTCTAAATATACAGGTGCCTTAAACTAGATTTTCTACCAGGCTGTGTAATTCATAAGTTTGTTTTTAGAAATGCTTGACTAGAAACCTTGTTTAACAAATACATAGTAATTATACAAGGAAATTATAATCCACATTCATTCCCAATAACTTAATTCTTGTTTTTATATTTGTCATTCAATAACATGCTTATGCTTGGTACAAGAAACATCAAACTTTATAGTGGTCAAAATACCTATTAATATCCCAACAAGTAACTTATCAGTAATTTAGGAACGCTCTTCCATAAATTTCTTAGCACTTTAAATTTTAAAAAGAGTAAATTTGATATTATTAACTATACTCATTCGCATAAACATTAGGCCTAGACTATTTGATCTTTCCCAAGCTTTATAGAAAGACTTTTTTTTAATACTACTAGGGTCAATAATAGCAACAGATTTCTCAATTTGAAGTGTTAAATCAAGATCCAAAACATTTTGATGAAATTAGACTCGTTCACACTAATTGGAGGAATTAATTCCATTAAATATTAGAATAGACAAAGCCTGTGAATGAAGAAAATAATAATAGATTCAATGATTAATAAAATGCCCATGCATTAATTCTTTTGAGCCAAAACTTTAATACATAATATAGATTCAAAATGATAACGCACATTAACAGTAAATTTATATCAATGATCTCCTTTGGAAGGTCCAACAATATACAAGAAAAATAACAATAATGGTGTTAATAAAATTTAACATGATTTGACAATTATTTATATGTACTAATTAAATGCAATTACTAAAAATAAAACTTCTTTAAATTTACAGATAGGATTTCTAGCATTAATAGTTATTAAACTATTTAAGAGCCTATTATCTCATTAATTTTGGCCACGTCTTACATTTTCAATAACATGGAAAGAAAACAAGATATCAACACATAAAATATCACATGAAAAAATGAAATAAAATAAAAATAAAATTCAGGAATTGAACAGTGCCATCCACACTAAGACATTTCTATAATAACAAACAGTGAAAATAAGGTTTGTTGTGTGATATATATTTTTAACCCCAATATTTGTGCACTAACTCTAAATATGGTTACCCTTTAAAATTGTGTTTTCAGTTCTATTCCTTTTTCTTACCTCCTGCGTTGATTTCCCGCTCCAGGTCATGAATTCTAGTTCTGCTGCAGGCTCTCCGCTAGGCCAAATGGTTAATTGACTGTCGTCCGTGCAGGATAACAGGTTCAGGCATCGGTACATTCTGAAACATAGGCATATGCATGATCTGGCCAGTTAAACAGTCTAGCTCGAGAAAAAGAGGCGATGTTGCAGTCCAGGAAAAAACAAATAAAGGAAAGAAATCCCAGTATAGAAAGTGGGCCTCTTACCGATAATTGAGCCCAGAAGTATGGACACCAATAATGCTTATGCGACGCTATGAATAAGATTTGAGTTTTACTAAAACTGTAATTAGTTAGGCATACACTTGCAGATCTATTTTTAGGATTTGAAGTCAGAAGTTTCAAACACATGGTATGCTATATTTGAAAACGTGATCTAATTCGTGTTTTTTTAATTTTGAATTTTTTTATTTAAAATGATTTTTTTTTTTGTTTTCGAATCGTTTTAATGTGATTATGTTAAAAATTATTTTGATACATTTTTAAACGAAAAATACTTTGACCATCACCGCTACTACAATTCCAAACACATCCATAAGAGACGTGAGGAGGTGCTTTTCATGGACTACCATGAGGCCATGGGGGCCAAAGTAGATGATATTTTATTCGCTAAACTATCAAAGATGAATAAGGCTATGCTTTTTGAGATTATAATAATTATTGTTTTTAAAAGTATTTTTTAAAAAAAATATATTAAAATAAATTTTTTTATTTTTTTAAATTTATTTTTAACATCAACACATTAAAACTATTCAAAATTATATAAATTTTTTTTAAAAAATATAAAAATATAAACTATGAGTTGCTGGTGCAAGCACGAGCACGAGTTGACGATCATTGGGGTCATAAATTTCGTTTAGACCATGTTAGCAAGCACTTGTCTTTTGGGCTACAGTATTTGGGGTTCGTAAGCATTTTTTATTATCTTTTTTTGAACATATTAATTTATAATACAGAATATATTAAAAATACCATAGAACTGGTCACCAATCAAATGGTTTTTATTTTTAAAAATCAATTTCCAACAAAATAAATTGAAATTAAAAAAAAATGCTAAAATTAAGATTAATGTGACCAAAACATTACTATTCTTGTAACTAAATTTACAATTAACACGTAAAGTTGTTGAATTTTTGGGCATCGTAGGAGAAAATAATGGATTTTTTTAAATGAAAAATATATTTTTAATATTTTCAGGTTTTAAATGTTTTATAGTAGCATTTGATGCGTAGACAAAAATGAAAAATTTAGAATTTTTTTTGGATAGGTAGCAATACTTAGAAGTGATATTAAATAATTTGATTTGTTCTAACAAGGGTGTTTTAAGAAATGAGAATTTAAATTAAAAAATGTACAATATCTAATAAATCATGATTGAAGTAGATAGATTACTAGTCAATTTATTCACAAATAAATGTCAAAATAGAAACTAAATATCAAAGTGTTTTTTTTAAAATTAATGTGTAGAGTTTGGTTATTGTTTTAGAATATGAAAAACAGAAATAATTGAGATATAAGAAACAAAACAGAACAAAATATTAACAAAACATAATTGTATTTAATAATGATATATATAAAAAATAAATATCTTTTATTTTTTTTGGTGATGAAGAATATATATAAAGCAAGGGAAAGAAAACTAGATGTCAAGGGTAGGAAAAACCAAAAATCAGGCATGGGCCTGAATCCAAGCCCAATTTAGAGAATGGTTCCTTCTCTGCTGCTTTGTCGTCATCATTGTCATCTTTCGACTTCATTCTCTTGCTCTGTCATGTAAGATCAAGTGAGAAATCAATGTCCTCCATCACAATGGTCGACTTTCCTGTGGTTTCGATCAATACCTTTTTAAGCTCATTGCTGTCCTTAACTGTGGTCAACTCAAAATCCCGAAGAATTAGCCATGGCAGAAATCATGGTGGACTTGCCAGTTCCTAGAGGGCTATAAAGGAGATAGTCACGCTTCCAGGCCTTGCCGACTTTTGCATAATAGTCTTTCCCTTTATTTGATAAGGTCTTTCATAATCTCTTCTTTCTTTCTTCTCTGTTTCCATTGCCAGAGAATCAAATGCAGTAGGGTGCTAAAAAACCACGTGAACCCACTTGGTAGATTTTCACCCATACCAATTCTCTTTAGAGTTGTTGGTGAAGAGCTTTATCTACAGGTTCTTCGCAGCAATCGCCTTCCTTCTTTCAAAACATGTTCATATTTCTCGGTGACTTTTATGGAATGTGAACCGGCAATACCTGCAGGATAAAAAGAACCTTGTTGTTGCCTTCAAAAGACCAGTCTAATAGAGGGCTGCCCGGGCTAGCATATTTAAAATATATATATATATATATTAGCTAGCAGCCCATATATATATGCACACATTAATCTTAGAGCATATCAGCCCCAACTAAGTGTATATATTAGCCACACGGATGGGGCACAATCTCGAAGGTTTCAATATAAGTGGTTTAAGCATCATTCTTAGCTTAAGTATTTTATTGCCGAAGATATGACATTTTGTTTTCCTTACTTCATTTCTAATAAAGAACATCAAAAGACTTTCATTGTTGATGATTTCAGAAGTTGAAAGAGGGTTGTTGGACAACAATGTGTCTTTCTTGGTCATTATGTATCTTCAACACATCAAACGTGCAATGATAGATTGGCATAGCTTAAAAAACCCATCTCAGCAAATTCATAGTGCGCAATTTTCTTAACAAATAACTCAAAATTAATTGCAGCTAAACACTACAATAAAAAGTGTTAGATTGTTAGCAAGTCAAGGATTGGTTTTTAGAGGTAATGATGAGTTCTATAATTCATCCAATTGAGGGGACTTCATTGAGCTTATACAAGTTTTTGGAAGATGTACCATTGAAATTGCCAATGTTTTCCTTCATAAGGCTCTTGGAAATGCCAAGTATATTGCATTATCAAAACAAAAAGAGATATTGCATATATTTGCTAACAAGGTGAGGAAATTGATTCAAGAAGAAGTTGGAAATAACAAATTTTGTATTATTGTTGATGAAACAATGATGCAGCTAATAAAAAGCATATGACCGTCATTCTAATATATGTAGATTGCTTTGGATTTATTAGAGAAAGTTTTTTTTTTTATATTGTGAGTGTTCCTAACATGGATGCTTTAACTCTAAAAATAGGATCTCCAATGTTCTTAGTCAACAAAAGCTTCTAATTGAAAATTTGTGTGGTCAAGGATATGATAGTGCTAGCAATATGTGTGGTGCATAGAATGAGTTACAAACATTGTTTTGGCAAGAGTGTTCATATTAGGGGTGTTCACGGTTTGGTCCGGTTCGGTTTTAACTTAAAAATTCAATTGAACCGGAAAATAGTATTCCTTATCAATATGACCCGGACTGAACCGAGAACCGGTTCAGACCGAACTAATTTTGTGCGGTTCAGGTCGGTTTTTTAACATTAAAAACTGGGAAAACCAGAAACCAATTAAATAGGCTTTTTTTTTTACTGTTGTCGTTATACCAAAGCCCTCTAATTCCTTCATTTCACAATGAACCAGAGATCAGAGAGATGCTTAGATCTGCAAATGCATGTGGAGCCATTACAACCACCAAAAAAGGTGCAATCCCCCTGCTCTTCCAACACCAGATAAAGTCCACAAATACAAATTTCTATTACTTTCCACTCAATAGAAAAGGACTCCATTCAGATGAAAGGATCTAGATCGAGCCTGAAAAACTGAAACTGATTCTTGATGTGTGGGTTGTTGTCGGTGGTTGTTGATAGGAGTAAAGTGAAGGTTGTGGACGACACTGCTATATGGAAGACGATCTGGATCAAGCCTGAAAAACTGAAACTGGTTCTAGATGTGTGGGTTGTTGTCGGTGGTTGATGATATATAGGAGTAAAGTGAAGGTTGTAGATGGTGCTACCATATGGAAGACCAGAGAGTGATGGTAGGAGGAGGAGGGAAGCTCTGGTGTAAAAATTCAAAAGGAGGATTTAATGTTAGGTTAACAAGATAGAATATGAGAGAGAAGAAAAGAGAGGAAGGGGAGGCGACTGGAAAGTGATGAAATGATTTAGGGTTAAGGATGTTTGCTTTTATACCTAATTTTTAAAGTCTTTCAGATTCAATTGAACTGGTCTAGTTCAATCGGCTTAAGCTTTTTAAAACCGAAACCGACCGAACTGAGTGGTTTTTTTATTTTTTTAATCGGTTTATTTGGCTTTTTCTATTGGTTTGGTATTTTCGATTAATTTTTTCTTAGTTTTTTCTGTTTAATCGGTTGGTTGGTTTTTTTGAACACCCCTAGTCCATATGCATATTATGTGCATTGTTTTGCTCATCGTTTACCATTAGCTTTAGTTGCTACAACTAAAGAAGTAAAGTATGTTTGACTATTTTTTTCAATGTTGAATGATATTGTGAATTTCATTTTTGCTTTTGCCAAACCTTATTTTGAGTTTAAATTGACTTGAAATTATAAAGTTTAGGAGTTGAAAATAACCAGAAAACTTAAGATAAGTACAAGGGCAAATCAAGCTTCTACTTTGCATCGACCTAGAACAACTCGTTAGGGTTCTCATTTTAATAAGTAGTTTAATTGAGTTATTTGGAACAACAAGAACATTGCTTTCAGAGATTGATGAAAATTGACCAAACTCTCAATCTCAAGCTGATGCTTTCAAATATTATCTTGCCATGACATCTTTTGACTTTGTCTTTGTTTTATTTTTTATGAACAAAGTTATGGGAGTTACTAATTTTCTTTGCCAAATGCTCCAAAGAAAAGATCAAGATATTGTAAGTGCTTTACACATGCAAAATTTCAACTTCAAAGTTTAAGGGATAGCAATTGGGATGATTTTTTTGAAAGTTTGGTATCTTTTTTTGAACAACATGATATTGAGATTCCTAATATAATTGCTCCTTATAAGGTTGGTACAGGTCGTTCTTATTAACAAAGAGATTCTATTATAGTTGAGCATCATTAATGTTTGGGAGTGTGGTTGTGGTTGCTTTTCAAAGTGCTTTTCACTCAGAAATGTATCAAGATAATGTTTTTTTATTTTATAAAAATCATTTATGACATCAGCGCATCAAAATGATCTAAAAACACACAAAAAATATTAATTTGAAGCAAAGAAAAAAAATAAAAATAAAATCATTTTTTTAAAAAAACGCTTTTGAAATACAAAAATAAACATGACCTAAAACTGTAATAGATTTTCAATTGATGAAGTTAAATAATAGATTCCAGAAAACACAGTGGAGTTGCTTTATCTTAGCTCAACATTGGATCTTTTTCATGCCTTCACATCATTTAAAGCTGATGATATATGTAAGCTTGCTGAGAAATTCTATCTTGAAAACTTCACTCCAATAGATTTATATAGTTTAAGAAAATAGTATTATAAGTTGTTAATGAATCATCCAAATTTTCAGAATATTGATTCTCTTGTTATATTGTATCATCTATTAGTTGACATAGGCTTGGCAAATGATTTCAACTTGATCAGTAAACTGATTTGATTGGTACTAACTATTTCTATTTCTACATTAATGACGGAACAAGCCTTTTCATTTGTGAAGTTCATTAAAAATCAACTTTGAAACACGAAAGAGGATGAGTTTGTTGTTGATTATATGATCATCTATATAGAAAGAGACTTTGCAATTAGTATAGATAGCGAATAAATAATTGAAGAATTTTATTCGATAAAAAAATATAAGGCACAACTTAGATAGTATTTTATTGTATTTTCATTATGAGTGTAATATGTATTATAATGGTGAAACTTATTATGTCCTCTTATCTTGTGTACTTTTTTATTTTAATATAACAATAGCCCATTCGGTTTTTAAATCCTGGATTCGTCCTTGGTTACCTTCATATATAATGTATGAAAACTTGTTGAAACAATAAACCACCTAATTACACATTTTCTTATCAATGACTACTCTTTTCTCAAATGATTTCAATGGGTTATTGTTAACCCTAACAACTTTCATTTGAAGTTGTTTCGATCTTTGTATAGTAGAGAAGGGTTACGTGGTCGTTTAGTGAGATCCTATAAGGGAGGTTGTTTGTGGATTTTAGGTGGAATGAGTTGGTTGTTTAATTTGGTATTGAGAAAGGGAGGAGTATAATATGGGTAATGTTTTGGAGAATTAAAGGGTAATATACATGTAAAGGTGGAATTTTGTGTTTTATATGCAATTTCCATTTTAGATTTCGTACAAACTCTAAGATCTAAATGTAAATTTTCAGGGAAATTTCATAGTAACAAAGCAAGACCCATCATTAACATTAATGATATGAAAGCAAGATGAGTGATTGGTAAGCTAAGGAGCATAATCAAGTCCATAAGCAACATACATCATCTAAAGACAAGTGAGCAATTACAATAAGGAGAGATTAGAGAGAGGAAAAAAAAAAGAGTAAAGAAAGAGACTCTAGAAGTACATCGAAACTTCGATTATCATATCATCAGTATAATAAAAAAGATTTTGACGAGACAAATATAAAGATACCAAGGAAAGTCATCAATTGTAGCAAGAGTGGGTCACATGCTTCACATAAATTATCTACTTCAAATCACAAACAACATAATATTAAAGGACCCAAATGAAAAAAAAATCAATGACAGAAGGGGAAAAAAAATATCCACAATTGACACCTATTTCATAAAAAAAAAAGAGAGCAGAAAATACTAAAATAATAGTGGTTTGGCCTTGCAATTGTCATATTATCATGTCAGTATCTTGATAATAAAAACAAAAAACCAGAGTAGATACTTAAATATAAAAAATCATAAAGTATTGGTATTTAATATGCCATTATATCTTATTGAAATTAGTCAAAAAAAAAAAAAGAGACCAAAATTCATATATTTAAATGTACTAACATGTTTGTCTCATCCATATGTAACATTACTTTATTTTTGTGGAAAAAAACCCTTGATAAACCTATTTGGCCAATGATGAATTTTTTACATGTGTAGAAATACAAATTCAACCTGCAAATAATATGAGTCTATGTGTTGCTTAATTGCTACATATCCATGTTTAAGCGAACGTATAATCTACTAATATTATAAACAGAAGCACTATATTTAATTCATAACCAAAGAAATTTGGCATGACACTAGGTCCTTGTTGCTTGCCATGTATAAAAGAAAAAAGAAAAAAGAAATATTAATATCGAGTTGAAGAGGAGAAACATGAGAAATTTTTTTAAACAATTAATTTGAATTTCAATTGCTTAGCATAAGTTTATTGTAAATTATTTTTAATTAAACCCATTTAAAACTCATATAATAAATTTTAGTTTAAAATTAGTTATTTGACTCACGCTTCGTCACAGGTCGGATAATGTTTTTGGTAAAAATATAAATATGCTAGCTTTTAAAATGTGTTTTTTTAAAAACAAAATTCTAATTACAAATAAAAAAACCTATGCAAGTATTTAATGAAATACATCGAGAACTATATATATTAATAAATACAAAAAATAAAAATAAAGTATTAATATGTCTATTCAACTCGTCTCACTGCACATCAAATAATAGTTTTTTCTAATGCAAAAGAACTAATATATAGATGTTGTTAACATATTTTTTGACATCGAGTAAAAAATATAACCGTGAATCAAAAAGTTAATACTTAAATATAATATAATATAATAAAGATCATATGCGTTGATAAAAACATATAAGATTTCAAACTAATTTTTAACATAATAGAAGAATGGAACAATTTTGTAATTGCTACAGTGAAACACTATTTTCTTAGTCTTTGTATAATAATTTTTTTTTAAAAAAATATAAAAATAATTAAAATAAATACAAACGAATAAAGATAAGAACAAAACGAATGATATAAATAAGTCAATTGTAGAGTGATAAGTATTCAAAGTGTAAAAAATAAACATAATATTTTTCCAAAAAAAAAACGTGTAAAGAAAAAAAGAGAAAAAACTAAAAATATATTACAAGAAAATGAAGATATGAAGATAAATAGTGATAAATAGACCAAGTGTAAAATGATAAAAATTCCAAGTATACAGAGGAAAAAAAAAACTTGTTTTTTAAAAAAACAAAATCTAAAAATTATAATTTTTTCCTGCTACAGAAAACAATTATAGCAAAATCTATAATTATATCATTTCTATAAGAAAACATCATTTTCTTTTAGTATATGTATAATAATAATGCATATTAAAATTATCTTTTGATAAGATATAAAAGCAAGAAAAAACCCATCTTTTTGCATAGTTTATGATAATATCCGAGTTGAATTACGTATTCTTACTATTTTAAGCTCTCTATTTTTAAATAAAATTATGTAATCAGGCAATACAATGGTAGATCAAGAATGATTAAATATTTAAATTTAATAAGGATTGAGAAATAAAATATATTTTTGAAACTTTTAATTTCTTTTGATTTTATTTTTAGAATAGAAAAATTCTAAATCTTATTTCAATCATTAAAAAACCAAAAATTGATATCAAGTTGAAAAAATGCTATAAAATTATACAAAATTTGAGTTAAATATTTTTCACAGATACGAGATTTATTACTATTTATAGTCAAACACAATCAAATCTATATAAAAAAAGATAGTTATTATAATTATGACAATACACAAACAAGATTATGATAAATCATCAAAATATTGATTATATATAAATAATTAAAAAACAAATTATTATACCGCATGCGTCGTGCTACGGGGCATACAATTAGTTATCTCCTATTTCAAGAGTTGAGAAATAAATGTTCAACCAATTCTTTGTAAAATAAACGACAATGAAAGATATAAGAGTAAAGGCTCTCCAATTTGGACGTTCCTTGATGTAAAGGAATCATCTCTCATGCTAATTGAGCGCATTACTTTGGAACACTAAAGCAGGGACAGGAAGCTGAAATTAATGAAGCGATGAGACAAAGGATGCCAAAAGAACAAGTGCTGAGCACTTCAGCCATGGTTTAAACACAAACTAACAAAATGGCTTGTTGATTTGGAAAAGGATAAAAACTTTAGAGACATGTGTTTGTCCCAAGTAATGTTCCTCTCCATCATCCAAATATATGCTTACTGTCACACACAAGTTGCCAATCCAAGACATGCATCACAACGTCAAGATCCGTTAACAAATCAAAGCCTGTTAATGTGTTGAAAACCAAACATCCAACGTTCAGGAAATCCGAAAAAGTAAAAGAAAACTTGGAAAACACACATGCATACCCAACCATTGAAAAAAGAAAAAAGAAAAAAGAAAAAAAAACCAAATCCATTTCTCGCAAATTAGATCGTCACTGAGAGCTTATACGGTAGGACCTGCAACACAAGTAACGGTAAGTGAAATGTTAGCATGTCACGTTGCAAATAGTTAAGACACTAGCAATTGCAATGCTACAAATCGTAATAATGTAATGGTGGATTGTTTACGTAATACATGATGGAAATGTTGCCGGTGTGTATGCCCTACCTGTCTATTGGCAAGCGTCGCTAGCCCAGTCAAGATATTACACTGGGCCAGAGGTGGACTCAATTTGAGAAGGAGAATTGTTTGATCAATGCCACTCACAACAAAGCTAATTGGAACGTTTTTATTTGACGGCTTCCTCATTGGATTTATGTTTAGAGAGTTTTCTTAGGAGGAACCCCATTACCCTAGTGATGATCGCTACCCACATGAAATCCACGGAAAATGACAGGGAGGCCAGCCTCATCTCTCTCCCGTCCACCCACCTTGACCTGACCTTGCATTCCACTAAGGTAAGTCCTAGGAGAACAGGTTATTCAGCACGTGCAAATTTAGAAGACCAAGAAAATTTAGAAGATGCATCGTCGCTGTCGTGTTAATTGAAGCTCTGATACTACGGTACGTTAAGCATATGAAGATAATATGCCAAGAACACAGCATACATAAGGCAGTATATAGTAGCTCAGCCTGTGATTTATGTGGCATTGATTTTTTTATTGCTAAATGGTACCAAATTACACAAAAAGATACAGAAACTGGGCCACTCTGAAATTGGAGATTAGGTCCCCTATCTAACAGAATTAGATAATCTGGTGGTCATGCTGTTAAAAACAATGTAGCCAATGATTGGAAGTTTAAGCATATTGTGATTATCTATTGTGCTAAAATGATTTATATACAACTTGACAGGTTAATTTTTGTAAGTCGTGTCTTGAAGTTAACATGATCATCTGTGCACAGATTCATTGGATGCATGTCACGTAATGCATACATGCCGTAATTATTTTGTCTTTATAGTTTAAGTAGACATGAATGTGACGATTAAGCGAGCATGGATTGATTACTTAATTGATAAAATTATTTGACATTATTCTGTCAGATGAAAGAGCACTCATGATTTTGGCCTTCTATAGACATTAACAATCACACAATAGCTGATATTAGAGATATGAGAAAACCAAATAGTTCGTTGTTACTTCAATCCTTTTTTTTTTTTTTGCTGGGAAAGAATAGGCAGAGAACAAGTACCTGATGGGGCTTGAAGCAGAGAAACAGAATCGGATTTATTTATCTCCCTTGCTAATATGAACATCCATAATGCCAGACTTATTTTGATTCTGTTTTATTTCCCTTCCAATCAAATTCTGGGTGAATTTTTCTCTTCAACATTCTCCTCATCAACTGAAAATCACCAAATTAATTAATTCTTACTTAAATATACCTTGAAGAAAAGTGTGTCACTCCATGAGATGAGTATCCATACTTACTTGGTTGAATTTCTTGATTGGACGTGAATCCTCTACAACGTGAGGACGTATGAGCTTCTTGGCAAAAGAGATGCTACTCTTGGCACGAGCAACCGGCTTTTTATTCCCTGGTTCAGTCTCAACTTCAACAGAATCAGGCTTCCTTTTCATGTCAGAATCTTCCAAGAACAGTTCTGCCAGTGTTATTCTTTCTCCTTTGTTTTTTCTTTGTTCATGCTCAGCGATAGTAGTAGAGTTGGTTATGACATCATAATGCAGAGAATCTGATCCAATTTCCTCAAAACTGTGGTCAAATGTTGCATATATCAAAGGGTTCACTTCTTCATCTTCAACATTGTCATCATAATAATAATCATCATCAACTGAGTATTGTTCTATTTCCCTTTCTTCTTCTTTTCCTTCGTCTTCCTCCTCCTCTTGACCTTCTTCGTCACTTTCCAAAATGAAATACTGATCATTTTGTTGGTTAAAAGGTATTAAAGGGTCAAGACCTAAGGTGCCAATTGTCAAAATTCCATCTTTCCAACCATCAAGCACATCCACCAGGGCTACTTGTTTCAGCAATGCTTGCTTGTCAGCCTCTTTTGTAATGGATTCAGCCTTCTTCACATTTCCAGCGAGCCCATCTGTTCAAAACAATTTCCTCATCCATTTAACTGAGACAATTATATAAACAACACTTAACAAGTGTGGCAAAAAGTAATAATAGTAAATAATAATTTAATTTTAATGCTTTTGCTCAGCAGAACAAGTCGCCCTAAACGAAGTGTTGATAATGATTGTTTTGTAACTCAAGCTTGTTAGGGGTTATTATAAAATAGAAGGCAAACTAAAATCAACGAGGCACTCATATATTAAGGACACGATGATTATAATACAAAAAAAGCATAAGATCGAGTCAATGGGACTTTTCTACCATTTAAAAATACATTTTGTTCTAATATATTAGTTTAGACGGCGACTCAATCATGAATATCAAACCTTTGATGGTGCCATGATGAAACCTCCTCTGCACCCAGTTGAAGATCTGTTTGCAAGAAACAAAAATGTCAGTAACCAAAAGATCATCACAAGAACAAGTGTAGAGAGTGAGAGTAAACGATCAGCCTGGCCATAAAAAGGCATCAAAATATATTTAAGGTGAGAAATTCTGATAACGTTCTCTACTTCTAACCTTCATGCTCATCACAACAAGTTCTTGGCGAGGGAATTGGGACAAAGGAAATGTCAAGTGAGGGAAATGATTTTGGAGAAAGAATTAAAAAGCTGGGGTACTCAAATGGGTGGAAGCCTTTGGCGATAACACGTGTCCAAGAGTAGTGGGCCCTAGTAAATAGCCTATGTTTTAGGGTGCATGGCATGTTTGAGGATCGACAATGTTGGGTCTTTGTGGCATGTTCGATGTGTCAAAATTTTCGAAGTGATGTCCATTGTCTAGAAAATGATTCCCTCTTTGTTGCATGTTACCAACAGATACAGAGATCTAGTAAAGGGCTTCCGATTCTTTCACTAACTCTACCTAGTCTCTTTTGCCTTGTTAACATCTCAACCTCATCTTCTTGAACTGTTTTCTCTTCAGCTATCCAGTATACTTGTTGATACTTGCCAGCTGCTATTAAGAAACTGAAGTGAGGAATGAGTCGTACGTGTGTGCCCTGCCGTAAATGTGAGCTCGTCGGTAAATTCTACGAGGAAAATAGTTGGTCAAGTAACTATTCCGCTGTATTGTTTTATGGTAATAACTAGTAACGGCTGGGGTAATGATCAATTTAGGGAAATGCTTTCTTTTTAGCCATCAAGTTCAAACCTGAAACCAGCAATTGATTTGTAGAGGTGGTGAAAGCGGCCTCTATCCTAGAGAGAATTAGAGCACAAGTTCAATCTTCCGGAAACATATTTATTGTGAGGGGTTTCATCTTCATGTTTCCGGTCCGAAGAGAGATTAGTCTCATGCTAACTAGGCCGGGAATACCCTTGGTTAGACCCAAAAAAAAAATAAGAGTCCAAACCTAAAAGATAAATCTCTCATAAATCTCACTTATCATGAAGTTGATGCACATGGAAAGGTGGACTTACCAAATTAGAGAAGTGAATTTAGTTTTGGTAAATTACATACATATAAAAGCGAAGCTAATCCAAGCATACAGCCTATTATTTTTCGATGCGAACAAATTAATCTTTTTCTAATCGGCTAAGCAAGCTAAACTCCTGCGTCCTAATCTTTGCTGTGACAAGGTGAGTGATAGATGGTGAGATTTTTAACACATTAGAGGGGCTCTCTTTTCCCATGTGAGAGTTCAGTCACTGTAGTATTCAGGATGATGTCTAGCGGGAAAAACGATACTACTTTTCTTTCTCTTTCAGGATATGATTTATATTTCTTTGGACTTGAAATTTGTACAAGTATACATTATCTTTGTGCTTAATTTTTATCAAATAAATAGAGATGGTGAGATTCGAACTCGTGACCGCTTGGTCATCAAGGCTTTGATACCATATCAAAGAACCATCTCAACTCAATAGTTTAAACTGTTAGGTGAGATTCCAGGATATAATTTATATTATTCTCTAAAAATCAAAAATTTCTTTGATTTGAAGAGAGGAGAAACTCATGTTCCTCAAGGACAGATATAGAATAACACGCGACTCCAGAAATTACACTATCGCATGGATGGAGCAAATGTCACTGTAAGTAAAAGAATAGTCTCCTTAGATTCCCTTTCTTGCCGCTTCACTTTCCAGCACCTCATCCAATGCCGCAGTCAACTAGCTCTTTTGTTTCTATTATCTATAGTGGGTGACACCTAAATTAATTGGAAATTCACTTAACATTTTCCCCAGCAATCGCCGTCATACTATAAACAAAGAGAGATTAAGTCAGTTCAAAGTACTCTGTACAGAAGAGACTAGCAGCAGGGGGGGGGGGGGATTGCCATGGTGTAACCCAATAGGGAAAAAAAGAAGCTGCAGTAATATCTATGAAGACGAAAGTTTCTTTGGACACAAAAATATCTCTTATCCAATGGGCAGTAGACGACACCCCTCTCTCCATCAGAGCCAGGCATTTCATAGGTGGGCAAATTAAGTTAGGCCTCCGATTGCACAAATAATTAATATCTTTTTTGCAACGCCCAACAATTGCAAAACTTCTTGTCTGTAAGGGCCTGGGAAAGTTGAAAGAAACAGTTGGATTCACCTGTGCCAATCTGGAAGGCTGGAAAGCTATAAATGTAGACAATTGCCATGCTTGTGCTTGTAAGTTTATGACTTTATGCAGTCCTACTGTGTCATAGCCCCAGTTGGGCTTCCACATGGGAGCAGCGGACCAGATGAGAACTGTAACTACCCATGACTGATGTTGACTCAATTAGACGATATACAATGATGTCCGAATGCTAGTCAAATCTCAATAATTTGAGTTCACATGTTTTTTTACTCGCAGAAGCCCCTGTCTTTATACCCTTTTAATTCCTTAATTTTGAATTAAATTCCTCATCTCAAATCCGATAAAGGTGACGTGTCACATACTGCACAGAATCATCCTTAAATCTTGATTATTCTCTTAAGCGGGCGCACTTACGTATACGTATGCAATTTACATACGCGTCTCGTTGGAATAGCTCCATTTGCTTAATTCTACGCCCTGCTCTGTTTTTCAAATAACAAAAATAAACCAGTACTTTTCTGCCTTTTATATGGCGACAAGTGGAAGAGCTAGAGGCTAGCTAGATCCTCAAGGGCATACCATACATTCAGATAGGACGAGTTTTTTCCACGTAAGCATACTACCAAAAATTATTTTCCAAACTTTATTAAAAAAATCTAACACAACTATAACAATCATATTATCATACATGTCAACGCGCAAACAAAATCTTCAAAAGCTCTGTAACTTTTTTTTCTTCCTGAATTTGTTCGGTAGCTCATTGAGGTTGTTTTCTATAAGTTTTTAAGAATATATTAAAATAATAATATATCAAAACAATTCAAAATTAAAAAAAATTAAAACTTTTTAAAAAATACGATTGTATCACAGCAATAGCAAAATGGCTGTCATTAATAGCAGTGCAATTGGAGAGGGCTCTCCAATGAATGAAAAGCGGCAGGTACAGAAGATGAACAGACGAGAAAACCTGTCAGTATCAGATTCAAGAGCAAGAAAACCATTTAGCTTTGGCATTTAAATCTTCAAAATTAAGCTCCACTACATGCATAGGAATGTCTGCAAGTGCCCATGCGTTTAATATTCAAGGCTCAATCAGAGAATTATAAGTTTGGACATTTTATTCTGGGGATCATATGTACCTTTTTGGCTTCTTTTTTTTCATTTATTTTCTTAAGAAACAAAAAAACTTTATTTATTATACAGCATGTGCGAAGTAAAACGTGTTTTTCTATTTTAAAAAAATAACACAATAAACAAAATATAGGAAATAACACAATTAAAATATATTTTAAAAAATAACACAATTTAATAAGTAAATTTTCGAACAGAGTAATATTAAAAGCTAATTTAAAATTTGAATAAGGATAAGTGGATAACTCTTTTTACTTGATGTCTCTATATACGAAAGGAACACTTATTATTGTATTGTAAAGTTTGCATAAGAACACCCACTACAAGAATGGAACACATCGATGGAATATTCTATCAACATGTAAACATCATTTTGTCATCAATTTATATAGCTAATGGATCTATCAATGGAAAAACATTATTGAAAAAAGTTTTTGTCGAAGATTTGCTATCCGTTGGCATTTATATCAGTAATTTGTAATGCTGAAAAAATAAAATGCACCAACTAGTTTTCATCGGCCATTCCGTCAATAATTAAATTATTGATAAAATATTTTTTTATTGATTCTGTTGGCAAAACCTAAACATTGCCAATGGAATACCAAGATTGGCGATATAATTTATGTCGTTAATTTCATCCGAAAGTTCTAAAACTTTTAAATTATTCTATAATTTTTCGATGAAATAGCGTCTATATTGCCAACAGAATTATTGATGAATTTGTTTTTTTAATTATTTAGTTGTTAATTGAAAAATTAACAAATATCACAATAAAACCAAACACTATCAATTTTATTGAACATTAAGATTTTATTAATTTCAATATTCATTCAAAAATAATTTTACAACAATAAATACATAGATATTTCATCACTTTCTCCCAATTCTTCCTATTTTCTACTTCTAATTTGCCTTTCATTTGTCCATCTAATTTGGCTACTTGCTCCTGACCCTCATTTTTGTGACCCTCATCTCAAATTCAAGCATTGATTGGCTTGGACCAGATTGTTGTGCGTCTAGAGTTGAAACAGTATAGTCAAACCTTATTTTTATGGCTGATTCTATAGACATCATAAACCAAATTCATATCCAGTCTATCAGTTACTCAAGTCTCTAACTACCGCTGAGGATTGTGAAGAGGATAGATAAAAGTGTTTTTTCCATGTTTTTCAACCATTGTGATGCTATATATTTCCTAAAAAAAAGTCAATTATAATTACAAGAATTAAAAAAAAAAACTTTTATAACAAGCATGGTCTGCTCTGTACAAATTTCTTCACCCTTTCTCCATATCTTCATATCCTCTTTTTTATATAAGTTTTCTCGTATAACTTTATTGGAGTGAGCCCATGTTCAAATTGTTTTTCCTATACAATAAAGTTGTAAAAAAGTCTAAGAAATAAACAATAAAATAAAAATGATAGAAAAAATTGAACTAGCAATAGTAGTAGCACTCTTATATAACTTATTTTTGTATAAAATTAGAGTTTGATTTATTTTTTAAATTCAAATATTCAAATTTTAAAATAGTTTTAAAAATTGTTGTAATTAATTTGATGGTCGGAATGAAATCTTCATTAATTTGAGTCTACAGTTAGAAATAATAAGCTGTAATTAACGTATCAAAAAGCAATTCTCAAAATCCAAATTCATGTTTCTCTATCTTTGGATACTTGGCAAACATTCCTATGCATGCAGTGGAGCATTTGAAGACTCATGGGGGTGTTTGAAAGTGATGTAATAATTATTAATTTTTTAAATTTTTTTAAATTATAAATATATTAAAAAAATATTTTTATTTTAAAAAAATTATTTTTAATATTAGCACATCAAAATATCTGAAAATACTAAAAAAATATTAAGTTAAAATATAAAAAATTAAATTTAAAATTTTGTTAAAAGTATTATTAAAACACAAAAACAAAATACAAAAGATAAAAGAATAGCTTGTTTGGAAGTGTGGTTATGATTGTTTTTAAAATGTTTTTCACTTAAAAATATATTAAAATAATATTTTTTTAAAAAAAAATTATTTTTGATATCAGCGTATCAAAATAATCTAAAAATATAAAAAAAATATTATTTAAAATAAAAAAAAAATTTTAAAAATTTTTAAAATATTTTTAAAATCTAAAAATAAACCGGGCTATTTAACTCTGTATTTCATGACCGACTGCATAGGTCACACTTGTACAGCATGAGTACCTGCCTTGACTGTACTAGATTGTGAAATTCTTTTCACAAGAGAAATAGTTTTTGCTATTGTTGCTAATGGAGGAAAAAACTGGAGGAATGTTCCATGAAAATGATAACTTCGTCTGTAATAGCCTAATAGGCGCTCAAAAAGACCTGACCAACGGCAAGCAACCGGCGACGGAGTTATCACTTGTTTCATATGGCAAAGGTCCTTAGCTTCTGACTTTGATAAGGAGATATATTTAGGTATGATTAACTATTTATTATTGTCTTGATATATTTGAGTGATGTCTGTAAGATAATTTTCAGAACTAATTTTTATTTAATTGTATAATATAAAATAAATATTTGTAAAAATATAAAAGAATTAAATTTTAGATAAGAAAACATATTTTTTCTAAGTTGAACTCCAAATTCTTTATTTATGTTTTTTTTATGAAAAATATTTTTTTTTATTAATAACATGGTTTCTTAATGAAAATCCAGGATGATTAAAATAACTATTTATTAAAATCTCAGTTATTTAAATTAAGGAGTAGAGATATTTATTTTTGGACGCAAAACTCTCATCTCCTTATTAATTTATTTTTTAAAAGAAAATATAGTTATTTTTATTACTAGTATATTTTTTAAAAACAAAAACTTATCATACTCTAAAAAGCAATTTCCAAACAAAAATTAAAAAAAATATTGTCTTCATAATTTCTATGTGGCAGTATGAAAAAAAATCAAAGAATAATTAATTAATGAAAAAGCATATTAAAAATTGAAAAAAAATCAAAGAATAATTAATTAATGAAAAAGCATATTAAAAATTACAATAAAAAAGTATTTTATTTTCATTAAATATTCATATGCAATTTTATTTTCAATTTTATTGCATTTTAGATTTATATATAATTATAATTGCAAATATAACCATATAAGCTCTAATATCCTTTAAGAAGTATGTCCTGATTTTTTAAATAGCATTGTAATTATTAATTTAAATAAGAATTTATTTAAATTTAAAACAAAATATTTTTTGGGCTCAGAGGCCAAGATGGTGCTCTAGCACAACTCTTTTTTATTGAGTGGACGACGTGTAGTCCTCTCATTAATTAAAAAATTACAGTAGATGACGCATAATCTAATGCAACAATTTTCCTGCCATCTATAGAGCTGGAAAAGCAAGGGTGAGTTTTTTTTGACCCTCAAAGCTCAATTTTCAGCCTGTTTTGAGAGAAAACATCCTAAAACCTAAATTATTCTATTTCTAACCTTGACACATAAAAAAACAAAAAAAAGTTAAATTTAACCCAAAAAAATTATTTACAAGCCTCATCTATGTTTTTCAAAATTATTTTAGAGAGAGAAATCACCATCATTGAACTCACATCTCCGGAACAAACGCATTAAAATTAAGATTGATTTATTTTATTTTTTTGTGGCTAGATAAATTTTTTCTCTCCTCTCCGTTTTGAAGTTTTTCTCTCCCATCTCTCATAATCTAAGGACTAAAAAGTGATAAAAATAAAGTTTAATTATTAAAATATAAAAGCCTAAAACTCTAGTGATCATATTGAAAAGAAAAAAAAAACCTCTAGTGAACTTTTTCCAGGTTGCTGGGGTATAGTTAAAGGTTGTTCTCAATTAGTATATTTTATAATAATTATAATTATAATATAATATCATAAGGTGTTTTCGAATTATAGGGATATAGAAGGTGCTATAGATATTATTTTTCTCACAACGACAACAATAATAAGAATGAAGATGCATGGTAAGCATGAAGTAGTGTATGATTTCGGAGTCTCAAAGACTGCCTCAGAGCTATAACAATTCCAATCCTCCAAGAGCAGGTGCTTTGGATTCTGATTACCAAAGCAAGCTGATCCAATCTTTCATTGATGTGGGGGTTAAGCCTTGCATAACGTAGTTAAATATTGATGTATATCGACCCCTCTCTTTGACTGTAGCATGCCCCTGGATCTTCGAATCAACCATACAATTTGTTTTAGGCATATAGCTCTAACTTAATTAGCATTGTTCTCAACCCTACCCAACAGGCAAAACCACTACTGATCAGCACATGAGCTAGCCCAGGTGGCTATAACCATGCACGTACTGCTTGAACAAAGCGTAAAATTGTCTAGTCCGACTGTCCAGGCTCTTAGAGGCCCCCAAGCTCGCGTTCTCAGTCAGGTCTAAACATGAGACTCGACATTTTTCGATGTAGCAAGCCCTGTGGGGAGTCTCTTCAGCCCGATTAGACATTATACATTCTTATGGACCCAGTTAGAGTCTAACCTCGGCAACGCTCAACCTATCTTGATTTGAGCCCAGGCCCCAATCCAATTCTACTCTGGTTTTCTTTTTCATACTGGTTGTGTCCGCGCTTTTCGAACGTTGTATGCAGCGTCGTATTGTAGCCAAGCATCAGCATCCGCAACAATGTTTGAATCTCCATGGCAGCGCCTCCATCACTAGGCGGTGGGTTCAACCAAATTCTCTCTGGTTTGGTGCTAATGGTTTTTTTTTTTTTCCTCTCTCATCCTCAATTTTCATCTATGTCCCTACAAAGTTTTAAGATAAAATAACTTAACTCATCAAAATCATGACCCATATCATAAGATTAAAATAACTTAATAGAAAATAAATCAAAGAAAACCACAAAGCTTATTAAAAAAAACAATGTTGAATAATGAATTCAAAAAAGAAAATAAGTAATAAAACAAAAAAGAATGTCAACACATGTTAGTTTTTCAAACTCATGACCCAATTCATTATACCAAAAGCATTATACATGGACAAACCACGAAACCTAATCCCCAACCAATTAAATATTGACGAATCAAATATTGATGAATGAAGTCGGGGGAAAAAATCAATTATAAAAAGGATCCAAAACTGAAAATAACAATCAAAATAATGAGGATAAAAATTAAAATAAAAAATAAAATAGAGAACAACAACAAATTTTTGATCGAATTGTGAAGTTAAAAAGAAAAATCACTTTAACAAAAGGATAAAAAAAACCAGAAAAATAAGGACCAAATTGGAAAAAATAATATATCATAAATTTGGATTGAATGATTAAATTGAAGACAAATAAAAATTGTACAAAAAGGTCACGAAAAAGAACTAGAAATTAGAAGAATAAGGACCAAATTGAAAAAATTGATATATCACAAATTAGGATTGAAAAATGAAATGAAAAAGAAATAAAACTTTTACAAAAGGATCAAGAATACAAAAAATAAATCAAAAGAATATATAAGAACCGAAGTTGAAATATCAATAACTAAAAGGACGACTCTGAAATATTGAATGACCAACATGATTTTAAAAGGGAGGAGAGAGAAAAAAAGAAAAAAAGAAGAAGAAGGAAACCCCACCGGTAAAAATCCCTCTCACCACTACCACCACGCATAGCCCCACTAAGAAAAAGACGTCATGATGATTCCAACGACATGATAGAAGAACTTTTTTAGCCACCGAGAGGCATTACACGCCCTGCCAGAAGGCCGCGGGCGCCTCCCACACACTAGCCACCTTTTCATTTTAATAATATTTTATGTTTATTAAAGACTAAATTATCCTTGACCAACTTAATAATAACAAAAAAAAAAGATGAAAAGACAAAAAAGCCTCTAAATGCAAGCTTTAATTTTTTTATTTTAAGGGTAACTAAGTAATTTTATTATGCTTAAAAAGTTTTAAAAAAACTGCTAGATGCCAATTTTAATTTTTTTTATTTTAAGGGTAAATTAGTAATTCCACTGTGCTTTTAAAAATGAAAAGATAATTCTACCCTAATCAATCTAATAATGACCAATGAGCCATGTGAAAAGACAAAAATACGCCCAACACCAAGGCTATTGATTTTCTTAGAAGGTCAAAACAATAATTACATTGTCACGGTGAATAATAAAATATATTTATGGCCACGATGTTTTTTCCTTTCGTTTTAGCTTTTTGGTTTTGATAATTATAAATAATACTTATTTTTTGAATCGTATCAAAAGGAATTTAACCTCATAAAATTTGATTCAATTAATACCCTTTTTTTTTTGTTAAGACCAATAAAAAGTATAGTTGGTAATATACTCTTAGCATAAGTAATTGATACGAGATTCTTTGCTCTAGAGAACCTAAAATTCAAATCCAATGTTGTATGTGATGAAGCCATGGAAATTTTAGACTTTGATTAGGCTTTTCATTGCCTCAACTTAGGTTAATAAAGTGACTGGACTTGACCACTAGTTGATGGGTTGATAGGGTGACTTTGATGCACACCTACAAAAACAAGTCTTTTATCATAATAAAAGAACATCTGATACTTAAGTTAGTAAATGTACGAGAAAAAGAATACTATGTTGAGTAGGAGGAAAATGTTTGGAGATGGGAGCCAGAGCAAGGGAAGAGCAATGTGGCTTTGTGTGATATGCTTTGCTACTCTCAATGGAGTTCTGTATTTTATGTTGTGTAGTTTTTCAAGTTAACTTACTTGGCAACCCAAGGTTTTTATATACCTATAGAGAGTGGAGAAATGATGGAGAGCTACCTCGTAGTGAGTGGAGAAAAATGAGTTGATGATCAATATATAATTAGTAAAGAGGTTGGTGTTTACTATTAGTTGTGATGCCTCATTATATCATTGATTAAGAAGTTGGTGATTGGTAAGTGCCTTTTAATGTGACATGTGGGCAATGATAAGGAATGTGGTGTTGTACTGATAATTTATGTGTAAGAGTAGGTTAGTACGACACCATGTTGAATTTATTAGAGGTCGCAATTCTTTATTGAGATGCGTGACAACCACTAGAAATTTATGAAATACTAGGTCGATTCCAAATTGTATTTTGTTAGGATTGAATTGAGACAATAAAATTTTATTTAGGCTTAGCCTAAACATATAGAATGGTTTATCTTGTTATTTTTAATTTGTTGGGTTTGTCTTAAATTATATGTTCAAGTGAGAAAATAAATACTTATGTACTTAATCCTTATAAAAGCTTAAATTTATTATATTTTAGGGTAATTTTATTTATAAGTTTTTTATTCTCTATATTTTGGTGGCTATTGAAAAGAGAAAGAAATTTAAGTTTTTAGTTACTTTTTGAGATTTTGAATAAGAGAATGATTTTATATAACATCTTACAATCTCCTATTTTCTTATAATGAATTTTTATAATCATCTTTCTCATAAAGTAGGTTTAATTTTGTATAACATCTTGCAATTCATCAAAAAAAAGAAAAGAAATCAATTTTTTTTAGCCTTTCAACTTGTTCGTTTGTGAGGAATTTGAATAGCAAGACAAAGAGAGAGAAATGTTTGGTAAATTCATTAAGTAAAACTGTCATACAATAGGAATTGACAAATGGATGCAAATGCAAATTAATATAAAGCAAACTTGCTGACTTATTGGATACCCACTTGCATATATGCATACATATATTTTAGGTTGACCTCTACCAAAGGCAAGGCAATGGACTAGCTTCCATTGTAATCCACAAAAAGTGGAACACAACAATGAAGAATAAGAATCCATGCCTTTTTCTTCTCATCACTCAATTACTTATATTTATTCTCACAGTATATAATATTGTAGACCAAATGAAGACATTAAATCACAACTTCTTTGTTTCTTTCTTTATAATTTTTTAACTCTGGTTGTCATTGCCATGGTCCTTGACATGGAATGCAGCAGCTCCAGCAGGTTTCCGAGAGAGAGCAACATGCACCCCAGGATCATGATGGCTGCATGAAGAATTGTAAACGATTGAATTGTTAACACCTTGCACATTACTGTTCATAAATGAACTCAAAGGAGATGGCCCCATTGCTTTTCCATTGGGGTTCTTGTCCTTCTTCTTGCTGTTGCCTTCCTCGCTACTGCTGCTGTCACTGCCTTCGCTTTTAGGATTACCCTTCTTGTGGAGAAAATGAGAAGTTCCTTCAAAAACTTGTTTCTTGGGAGAACGGATAACTTCCATGAAAGCACCTTTGTTTTCACCGGCAATTGTAATTACCTTCATGCCACCATCCTCAGAATCTGAAGAATTCTTCTTGCGGTTACCTTTCTCCTTTGTTTGAACATCTTTAGTAGTTTCTTGCTTTGCAAGACGAGCGATGCCAGAGCTGAGACTGTCTGCAAAGTCCCTCTGTGAATCGCGCGCCACCTTAGGCTTGTCAAAAGTCTTTTGAACCAACACGGTTTTTTGCTCTGCCACTAATGGAATCTTGGGTTCGAGATCTGCATAAGATTTTACTTGGGAAGGTGGAAGTGTTAGAGGAGAAGGTGGTGGAGCAGTGGGCCTAGGCTTTGGTGATTGAGGTGGGGTTTGAACTGCTGGCTTGATGGTTCTTAGAGATGGTCCAGGGCTAGGCACACGAGTTGCATTGGTGGTTACAGCTTTAGTAGCTGGAGAATTTTGCACTGAGGATGTGACTGTCACTGACTTAGAGGCATAAGAAGTTGGCACTGAGGATGTGGTTGTCACTGGCTTAGGGGCAGGGGAAGTGGGCACTGAGGATGTGGTGGTCATTGGCTTAGTGGCAGGAGAGGTTGGAACCGAAGAGGAAGTTGGTGCTGGTTTGGGGGTTGGAGAAGGTGGAAGTGAAGAGGTGGTGAGTGGAAGCACTGCGGAAGTTGGGACAGGAGAAGTGGGCACTGAAGATGAAGGAGCAGGTGCCCTTGAAGCTGGAGATGTTGGTACTGACGCAACACCAACTGCAGCTCTTGCAACTGGAGATGTTGGAACTGAAGCAACACCGGAAACAGGTGGCACTGGTTCGGGTGTGGGAGCAGCTACAGCCTGTGGTCCTGTCGCAGCAGGAGGAGTGGTTTCTCGAGGCTGTGTCGGCACTGGCTGAGGTGGAGCAGTTGGCCTAAATGCAGGTCGAGCAAGAGCTGGACGGGGTTGTGGAGGTGGTGGCTCTGGAGTTGGAGTTGTTGTAGGGGCAGTTGGCCGAGCTATTGATGGCAAACGGAACCATGGACGAGCAGGGGCAGGTTGGTTTGACATGTCGCGGAAAGTTTTCGGATTTTAGAACTTGACTAGATAAGAAACACAGGAATGAATACAAGTATAGATGGTAAATGAATGTGCGTTGTTATTTATAGTTTTATGATTTTATGACCCATGAACCTTAAGCTAAGCTTGATATAGAAACAGAAAAAAGAGGGGAAATTAAAGGAAAACACCATGCGGAACCCACACTGTTGCATACAGAGAGATGAGAGAGAAGGAATAAGGGAAAGGCATCAGATTCAGAAAGCACTCACAGATCACAAGGGCTCGCCCACAATATAAGATTGGTATCAACTACAGTCGTATAGAAACTTGGCTTTTCAGCCATGGTGGAATGACTTCTCTGGTCTCATGGGGGATCGTTGGATTGAATTGATAGGTAATTATTAAAAACAATACAGAGGTCGACGCTAACAATACAGCCATGGTATTAGTCTACTTCATATGTTTGTACATTAGTATTAGCATTCTAAAGAAAAAAAATGGGCAGTCTCCTGCCATCATTTTCTAAAATGTTCCTTTCATTAAGTTAATAATTCGAAAAAAAAACCCTAATCTACATTTTTCTAGACAAGTATTTAATTTGTACAAGAATCCACCTGAAGCAACAGCAGAGAAAAATTTATTGATCCTGCCATCCTGGAAGTTTTTTTTTTTTTGCCCCTGAGTTCTCAGTGCTGTTTGAATTTTTAGTGACCACAGAAGAAGATTCAGCTTCCAGCCTGTCCTTCGAAGGGCGGCTACCAATTACGTTATACCTCAGCAAACTTTTAATCGACACCATTATCATTGACGTTTTGGTGCATGGTTCTGCATTTTCTCCCACTTCTCTAGCAGAGTTCATATCAGCCGTCTTTTTATAGACATGACAACGGCTGTCCACCGACATCGTATTCACTAATGTGCTAGAAAGCATATTATTGCTGTGATTATTGCAGCTTCACTCTACTCTCCCTATTTCCCGTTCTTTTTTAAAGAAACACAACTTGTCAATAAGATTCTTGAAATCCCTCAGAAAATTTTAGTACCGTAGCTGTCTGTGTCTTCATTTTCACTTTGCTTGCCAGATAGCCAGATTGTGATTCTTTCCTTCCTTTTTTTAGCTTTCTAAACTTTATTTACCTTTACGACGCTTCAAGATTGCCCCTCCGTCTACGTAATTATGGGTGCCAAAATAGCTGAGAGAAGATGGAGAGAGGTAGCAATCAAATGATGGTGACTCAAAATACTCCAAAGTTCTCCATTGTTGTTAAAGAAAGGAAAAGAACGCAGAGAGGGCCCTGGGAATATCTACCCTGTCTCTTCATTGCCACTTAGTAGTAACAAAGGTTTTAGGATCTTCATTTACAAGTCCCCTTCAAATATTATTTTAGTAGCACTGTAACTTCACAAGAGATGAACAAATTTGTGGTTAAGTGGTCACCAATGAAACATGTCAAAGGGGATGCTAAAATAGAATATCAAGCATAGATTCTTCTTTCAGAAATATTAATATAGTATAAAATGGGTTTTTTACTGTCTAGAAGTGTAATGTTCATCCTCTCTCATGCTAAAATAGATCTCAAATTATCGTGGATGAACTATGCAAAAAATTTTATTTTTTAAATTTGGTCATCGAACTTTTTATAAGTGACATGCCATAAGTTTCATAAAAGATACACTTTGATCCTCGAACTTCAAAAATAATACAGATTATACAATTTGGTACCTTAATATTTTTAAAATTCAATTTTGGTATAAAATTTCATTTTTGTTATTTTTTAGTTCCTGATAGAGAGAGGTCTTTGGATTCCGGCGATCGAGAGAAAAACATGTTGTTAATACCGATTTAGGCCATCAAAATGAATGATATTTGTGTCAAAATGTTCCATTTGACAAGGGAAGTTCATATTAGATGTTTTTTTACCTTTAAAGTTCATGATAAAATAGATCACAACTCAAGTTGATTTTTTGTTTCAGGTTGATTTTGTTTTTTAGGATGATTTTTTTTTGTTTTATTATATCATAGATAGGTTTATCACGTTTTTTAATATGTTTTATAAGTGTTTTGGGTCAAAAATATGTAAAAAAAAAGTTTTTAGATAAAAAAACTGACTCGATTTTCTAGTCATCATAGTAGCCAGAATTTGGATAAATCACAGGTCATGTCATCTAATTTTTTTTCAAAAAACATTAAGGCAAATGATATCCCTAGTTGAAAAAAAAAATCAATTTTGTCAAGGCAAGCCCGTATGTGGGCCCTCACAAAATGGGCTTGGTAGCGCCTCATAGAATCCATGCATGTCAATTCAATCCTAGAATCCACGTGTACTAATCTAATTATCAGGCACAGCAGTGCCTAGTCTTTGCTCTCTGTTTTTTTAATTTTTTTAAATTAATGATTTTTTTATGGTTTTTTCTTTAATTTTTTTAATTTATATTTAGATTAGTACCCCTTTTTTTTCATTTTGTTTAGAGAGTATTTTTTAGAAAACAATTATTTTTTTTGTTGTGCATTTAAATTTAAAGAGTTTTTTTTATTCATCTATATTTTTTTTTTATTTTTTGTATGGATGAACTTTATTTTTTAAAATAAAAAAATAATTATATTTTCAGATAATATTTCTAATATGTGCAGCCTTGCAAAGTATTTTTTTTCCTTTTATTTTATTCAATCAATTTAATTTATGTTTCTATTTTTATTATCGTTTACTTGAATAAAAAAAATTATCTTAATAAATAAATTTAGCAAACACAATCGGGTAAATATCTCATCTTTCAAGATTAAATATCTTAATCTACAATTGTCTCTTAATTTTTCAAGTTTTATTTTTAGGTATCATTAATGAATTTTTATTTATTATTTGCACATATAGTTCTTGATTTATTTGATTACATGTATGCATAAAATTCTTGATTTGAACTTAAATATTTTAAACTACAGAAATGCGTTGAAAAAACCTGCATATATAATTTTTTTATAGGAAATAAAAATATCTAACCCGCAGCAGAGCGCGTGTCACATAACTAGTAGAAATTAAAAGGGGTAAATGTTTTACTGTAGCCTTTTTACCATAATTTGAAAACTTGACCCGACGTAGCTGATTAACCCGGTACCCGACCGACTTAGGACCAGAATTGGGTCGAGTTTAAGAAAAAATAAGGGAAGGCAAAAACTCAGGTGAAATGGTCAAAAATTCGATAACAACCCGTTGATTATTTTTTTTATAACAAAAACGACGTCATTTTGCTTTATAAAAAAATTGGGGTCGACTCAAGATAACCCGATGACCTGGGCCTTGGGTCGGGTCTACCATTAGGCCGAGCTTAAAAACTAAGTAAGTTTACTATAGCTATAGACTTGACATTGTGGACTGGAATAGTAAAATTATGATCTTGTGCTTATCAATTAAACATAATTGCCCTGGTAGTGGGGTATAATAGTTTTTTTGTTATTTTTTGCACAATAAAATAACTTATATACCTTTGGTGGCAAAAAAATGCACTGGGAAGCCTGGGTATTTTTTACATTTTTATTTTAAAAGCATAATAAAATGACCACAATACCCTCAACTTTCAATTATCTTCAACTTAGATTAAGGTTTTTTTTTTGTCTTTTCCTTATGGTTTTTCTGTTACTATCAAGTCTGGTTAAGGGATATTTAGTATTTTACCATTTATAAATTTTTTAATGTCAAAAGGTGGATTGCACATATAGATCACGTGGACACGCATGGGAACGCCCATTAATTTTATATGGCGGAGCGTGTGGCCAATAGATATCAAGTTTTGCACCAATGTCCATTTTTTCTTCTTCCTTCTTTTCTCTCTCCTGGTCAATTTGAGCGCCTGGCCTTGCATAATTCTCAAAGTAGCCCTTCGATTTTTTTCTTTCTTTCAGATTTGGTCATTATTTTTGTTTCTATTTATTTTAAATAATCCATAGAATTAGAATTTTTTTTCAATTTAATCCTCCTTTAATTTTTTTAACCTTTTAGATTTGATCATCATTTTTTTTATTGTGATTTTTTTTTGTTTTTAGTTATTCTCTTAATTGAATTATTTTTCTAATCGCATCTCTCAATATTTTATTTCATCTTATTTTATGTCAAATTTAGTTTTTATTCTTTAATTTTTAATTTGTTTTTTAATCTTTTTTCTATTAAAACTTTCTTTTTTCGAATTCATCTCTTATAATTTTATTTAATCTTGGTATCCAAATCCATTAAATCATTTTTCTCGGAGATATTTCATCCACCATTTCAGTGTGGAGGGACATTTCTTTACATTTATCAGTTTTATTTTCGTTTGAATCCCGAGGTTTGGAAATCTAATGAATAAGTTTTGGGTGGGATGAGGTGCATTACATATGGGACACGAGTTTGAATCAAGGATTCCGAGGGACTGGTTGAGGCTGAATATATCGCTTTGGTATCTTAAGTGAGGCAACTCACGTTAATACAAGATTTTAAGTTACCAGGATAGTTCAGTTGTTACTCCTAGACTGTGGGAACAACCAGTGGCAGGCTCATCAGAAATGATTCCGCCTGTATATCTTAGACCATCTTTCATATTTATATGACTCGTAATGTCCATTATGCTAGCTGCATGGTTTCCTGCCCTGCATAATGATCTTTTCCTTTTTGTGTTATTGTAGACAATCTAGCACGTTATCCTTGGGAGGTTTCTTGTTTTGGAAAATGATCTGATCTCTAAAGCGCCAGTGTAAACAAGATAGCATATTACGTATTCCTCTAGCAACAGTTTTGCGCCATATCCCTGCATCCAGATAGATTTTTTATTTGTATCCATGAACTGCTGCTATCTCTTTCGACCACATAAGCTGACTTATTTTTTAAGGCTATGTGAGCTAACAGGTCCAAAAGGGAACTGATCCGAATGTGAAAATGAGATTACGGAAGTGCACAAGAAAGCAATCAAAGAAACAGATGATCTGCTGGTGGGGTAGCTAGTTTCTTTTAATTGTATGTAATAGAACAAGGGAGAGATCAATTAGCTTAAAGGGAGAGGGAAGAAATTGCAGTCAACTATAATCTTGTGCTGCGGCCGTGTATTGCAGTCAACTCCTTCAAACAGAAGGTAATTCTTCACTGTTATTCAGGACTGCAACATTTCCATAAATTTCAAAATTACTTACTTCATGTAAAGTTGATTAAAAAAAAGAAAAGGCAAAAGCGTAGCCTGAGAGAAGAATGATGCAATTGCATACGAACTGAGCTAGTACTTCTGACATTCTTTTGCCAAACATTAGTCAGTACCTAGAGAAGAAACTTGGTATGGTTTCTGTTGAATTTACAATACCGTGCAAATGCTTTTTCTTACAAACTGAGGAGCATCTAATGCGTTGTGATGTAGTTCATTCTGCTTTATCTTATGTACTAGTGACAAGAATACAGACAATCACAGTGGAAGAAAATGAAAAAATCTCAAGTGCAGATTATACAAATGACCTGATATAAAGGCAGATAATATACCTGCTTGGTTTGTGAGAAAGCTCAACCCCGGGGTTGCTATGATTCAAGGCCATTTAGTGAATTCAAACACTTTGAGAACCATGTCAATTCCAGTGGGGATCTGCCACAAGAACAGAACAACGTTAATTGCATTCAACGCAATGTGAAAGTTTCTGGCTGTTTCATTCCCTTTCTGCATTGCAGGTACTAGGGCTTCTGCCGCTGCCCCCAACACCGTGATGGCTGTGCTACAATTAAGAGAATTTGGTAGTGATGAAAGTAGAGAATGCACACCAATATCTTCTCCCGTGGCATTGCATTCGTGATTCATTCTATCAAATATATCTAAATCATATCACTTCATGCTATGCCAAAAATATCTTTAGGTATCTATAGAAATTTTTAAAAAAATTACATTTAAAGAAAGAAAGAAAGAAAGAATAGTAAAATATAGCATTTTCTTAGAAAATTGCAATCCTCAAACTGTCAAACATATTTTCTTCTCTAATGACTCCCTTTAATAGTAACTCACTTCAGGAATTCTGAATCACTACAATTATAACTGTTACCTTTTTCAAGCCTATGGACCTGCCTCTGTGAGTTGCTGAATTTTGAGTTCAACAGGAGATGGTGCAGATTACACAGGTGTGCCTTCAGGAGTAACTGGGGTAGGTTTCACTTGCTTTTTAAGTTCATTGATCTCATTCTGCATGGTCCTAACACGCCTCCATTGCCATCCCAAATATCCAGCCCACGAAGTGTTGAAAAATAAACCAGCTTTCATAATGGGATGGATGAGTGCAAATGACCTTCCCTCCAATATCTCAAACTCTCCGCCAACAGCAAGCGCATATATCCTGCAGTCCAATCCATATATATATATATATATATATATATATATATATATATACATATATAGAGTCTGTAAAAAATCCTAAAAAGAAAAATTGTGGATGCTTTTCGTGAGCTGATAAAATTAGATCCGGAGAACTTGGTAGTTTTAGTGACATATGCAAGAAAACACTCCAAAACTTAAGTTAATATATTGTTTGTACTATTATCTTAACTTAAATGCTTCTTAAACCTTATTTAAGTATTTTATCATAGAGATTTGTTTATATAGACTTTCTTAGAAAGACCAAGAGATCAGAGCTTATTTCTCTAAAGCTCATCTCTCTAAATTTTAAGTCTAACACAACACAAGTCTAATATAAGATTTAAATAAGATTTAAGAAATCTTTAAGTCAAGAGAATACTCATTCTCCCTATCACCTTTACGAACACTATATTGACTTAAGTTTTAGAGTGTTTTTCTTACAGATATTATCGGGCCCACACCAAGTCCTTCAGGTCAGTTTTATCAGCCAATGGAAAGCGTCTCCACTCTTTCTCATGAGGATTTTTTCCATCCTCATCATTGGCACTATATGTGGGTACCGAACAAAAAAACCAATTCATTCCTATTTCTCAAAAGTTCTTTTCATGGATGATGAAACATCAACGCGTCGGTGGCTATATCTACAGCTACACCAATGAAATGCCAGTGGCTAAGCCAATGGTTATGCCTAGGCTATGCCCCACGTAGTTACACCAGCGGCTACGCTAATGGCTAGACACAAAAACACTCATGGCGACGCCCAAGGCTATACCTACGACTACGCTCCATGGCTATACGCCAAAGCTACGCCCACAAACTACTTTTATGGCGGCTTATACACACAAAAGGTTTCATTGAGCCTACCAAAGTCTTCTGGGTCCAGTTTTATCAGCCCATGGAAAGCGCTCCCAATCTTTCTCGTAAGGATTTTTTCTAGTCTCACCATTAGCATCGTTTGTGGGAACAGAACAAAATGTCAATTCATTCATGTTTCTCAAAAGCTCTTTTCATGGCTGACAAAACCTCGTTGCAGCGACGACTATCTCTATGGCTACGTCAATGAAATGCCAACGGTTATGTCTCGGCTACACCCCATGTGGCTACGCTAGCGATTATATCCACAACTTTACCCACATGGCTACGCCAATAGCTATACACAGCAACAACCATGGTGATGTCTATAGCTATACGTCAAGGCTACACCCACAAACTACTTTTATAGTGGCTTGTACACACAAAATGAGACTTTTAGGGATATGATGATACACAAAAGGTAATATTACCCATTATAAATATTTCTTCCCTCATTTTTGCTAGGTCAAGTCTTTCAAACACATCTGTTTGCAAGACTTAGGGGGCTCTAATGATTCATGAAAAAACTATGGTGTTTTATACAATGTATATATATCCATAAATATCTCTATGAATATCCTAGATATTTATATTAAATACCTTAGATATTTCTTAAGATATTTATCTTAAGAAAGTCTATATAACCTCATCAACATAAATAAATAAATAAAAAAGGTTAGAGCTCATCTCTCTAAGGCTCGTCTCTCTAAACTTCAATTGTAACTCAACATAAGTCCAATACAAGACTTAAACCCTGTTTGTTTCCGCATCTGGGCTGTGCTTTTCAAAAAATTAGATTTAAAAAAAATATATTTTTTTAGTATTTTTTGATCGTTTTGATGTGCTGGAATTAAAAATAATTTTTTTAGAAAATTAAAAAAATATTATTTTAATACGTTTCCAAGCAAAAAGTATTTTGAAAAGCAACCACTACTACAATGTCAAGCACTACCTTAAACAAGGCTTAAAGAATATTTAAACCAAGAGAATACACATTCTCCCCGTCACCTATATAAACATCATATTGACTTAAGCTTCAAAATATTTTCTTGTAAGTGTCGTCGAACCCATCAAGTCCTCCGAATCCGATTTTATCAATCCATGGAAAACACACCTAATCTTTTCTCCGTGGTGATTTTTTCTAGCCTCATCAGAATCGGTCAATTCATTCCAGAAAATGAAAAACTAGAACGAAAGAGCAGATTTTTAAAACTTCTTTATGATGGGATTGCCTTTGTTTCCATAACAGAAAGGTAATGTGAGTAATGTAAGTGAAAGAGAAGCTGAACTTAGATGCCGGATTGTTTCAGTGAAGAGCTTGTGTGGGTTATGCGAGTCCTTTTTGCAGACATCTGATTATGATGAGTTAGAAGGCAGAGGCAGTTTTGCGTGGATAAATGGAGTGTTATTCTTTCAAGTAAGACTTGGAAATTTTAGAAGGCGGAGTGTGGTAGCCATGCTCTCCTCTGTTTCTTGGCACGGGCAAGAGAGGATCACAGGGTACACCTAAAGATAAGAAACTGAGATTTGCAAGACTTTTTCTTAAAGCTTTGTTAGGAAAACGAGCCCAACTCTGGAATGTGGAGGCCAATAAGGCCTATAAGGGCTTTATGTCGTAAGAGATATTCCAAGGTTTCCGGCTTGCTTTGTAGTTCCGCCAGGTAGAGGTAAACGAAGGAACCCAGAAAGAAATGCTACTAATTTCTAAACACTGTTATGGCCTGTAGGCTTTTGTAATCTGCCATGGAGAGCTATTGTGAAATCCCCATCGTGACTTAAGCTTCGAATCTTATTTTCATTGGGCCAAATCCTAATATTTCCTTGCTTATTGTCTTGATCCTCTTTTCAAGTCAAGAAATGAAATCTATTGTCCCCAAAACGAACGGTGAAATTCCACTCAAGTCATGTTCTTCTCTACTTAATAATAATCTAGCTCTATTATTTATTTCCTAAACCCTTCTAAATATGAGTCTTTTTTTTTTTTAGTTTAACGTGGGTGTCCGGGCCAGCTTGCGCGCACCTCGACTAATCCCACGGGTCCTGAAATTAACGACCATGTAAGCCTCCAGTGGCTATCATATGAGCAACCACAGGGCTCGAACCTGAGACTACAGAGGGAGCAAACCTCTTGGTCTCAAGCTCTTACCACTGGGTCACCACCTAGATGGTTGAGTCTTTTGATATTATGAGTTATAGTGATACTAATTACTTCCAATGATACCATCTTAAAGATATTTACTTGAATTATATATGGATTATTAATCCCAAAATTAAATCCAAATAACGAGTATAAGAAAATAAACTTGATGTATATACTATTTTATTTTTGACGTGAATGGTTACATCCCAAACTAGAATTTGGAAGTAATTACTCTAATTCTTAAAACTTGACCTTGAAAGAAATTAGTTTTGATGGTGAAAGGTATTGATACTAGAATCCCTAGTATCCAACATATTTGCAGGATATGAAGTAAATGGTGAAATTTAAAAAGTACTTGATTATTATTTTGGAATAAAAAATTATAGACAAAAACATATTTAGTTGAAGAAATAAAAATAAAATTTTGATAGTTTTGAAGTTAATTTATATATTTTTAAAACATAATATATACATTGACTCGTGTTATTTTTATTTTTATTGTCAACATCGGTTCTATTTCGGGTATGTTTGGGAGTATGGTTGTGATTATTTTTTAAAGTGTTTTTCATGCCGAATTGCATCAAAATGATGTTTTTTTATTTTCTTAAAATTATTTTTTAGATCAGCATATTAAAATAATCCAAAACATATAAAAAAATTAATTTTTAAAAAATAATTAAATATTTTAAAAATACGAGTTAACTCATGTTCCAAAAGCTTTCTTCAAGGTTTTATTAGAAGATAGTAACTAAAAGCCACTAAATTACACTTTAACTTTCCTCTGTCTCCTCCGAAATGGAATTGGCATTTAAAATGATATATCTTCACAAGATTACCATACATCTTGTCCTTCATTGACCCAACTCGCGTTTAAGAGGCATAAGAAGATAGGAGGAGAGAGTTAGCTTCATCTTTGACTCGGTTGTCGGACCACCGTCCAACTTTCCCCCCAATCAAGATGGATCAAAAGCAAGAACTTAAAGGAGATGCTCAGATGCCAGCAATGGAATAAAACTACTGGTCAAGGAAAACGACAGGAAGTTTCACCTAAAATAGAACTGCAATGGTGTCCCTTGGGGTTTGCAAAGGATGCAAGAAATGGTTTGCTTTGCAAGAGGGATGAGACTAAAGCAGTACTCTTAACAAAGAGTCAGCCAGAAGAATAATTAGATGACATATGAATTTCATGCACTCTTGGATGGGTGAGATCCCACAGGGCCACCAGCCCATCTAAGGATCCAAAATCCAAAAAACAAATCTCAAGAAAAACAACCCGTTGTCACGGTTATATATTCCACTAAAAAAATTCCAAATTACAGCTTTGAAAAGAAACCTTCAAAGGTGTCATTTGAATTCCAGAAATAAAATGTTTGGAATGAAAAAGGATAAAATGGGGATAAATAATGAAAAATTAAAATGACATTCTAATTAAAGTGACTCGAGTAAACGCATATTAGTAGTAGACGCTACGCTGCGTGTTGGGCCAAATTTTTCTAAATATATAAAAAAAATTAAGGTGACGGTAGAGTTTCTAAAAAAACCAAAAAAATTGAGACTCCAATTATTGAGTCGACTGAATTTAATAAGCTTGATTAATTTAATAATATAAAAAATGATGTAAACTCAAACAAATCTTCTAAACCTAGGTTAATCACTCAAATTTGTGACTCAAGAAATCCTAGACCCGACCTCTACATACAAAGAAGCTTAATTCCCAATCAAAATAATTTTAAAAGATAAAATGAAAAAAAAAACAATAAATTAAAAAACTTTATCAAAGAAAAAAATAGTAATTAAAAGAGAATCAAACCTGGTAGGGAAAAAAATTAAGAATGATGAAATTAAAAATAATTTTCAAAATAAAATAATTTATTCAAATAAAAAAAATTGCAACTAAAAAAACATGGACTAAACCCCTAAAAAAAAAATTAAAAGAATGTTGTGAAGTTTTTGAAGGGTAGCGTACAATTTGAGGAGGAAAGAAAGAAAAAAAATAATAAATCCAATCAACACCAAACCAACAGGGATTACAATACAAACATCACCTAGAGAGAGGCATTACCGAGAAAAATCAGAAAATACCATGGAAGACCTTTTGGCCACTATAAGCCACCGTACGCGATATTTAATCCTTATTTTTTTAATTATATTTTAAAAAGCAATTATAACTACACTTTCAAACAGGTATATATATTTGGAAATATGTTTGTGGTTTTTTTATAATATTTTATTTTTATTTGTAAATATATTAAAATAATATTTTTTATTTTTTAAAAAATATTTTTGATATTAGCATATAAAAAATTTATTTAGAAAAAGAAATTAAAAACAAGGTTTTGATGATGCTCAGTTTTAAAAACCATAATTTTGAAAGGTTATTAAACATTTATTTTTGACTTGACCTTCTTTTTGTCAACTCTACAACTGTTCATGCATGTTTGGGGCATGGGGTGGTGTTTGTGTTTTGCTCAAAATGACAAATGATATCCTCTTTCACCGTTTGGTTAGTAGCCATATGCTCACGCGTCTTGTGGGTTGATTTAAAAATTAAAAAAAAAAGTTGTTGATTTTTTTAAGAATTTCAACTATTTAAGTTATATTGAAAAAAACAATTTAGTCAATTTTATTTTCTCATGAAAGCATTTTTTTTTAACGAAAACATGGTTTTTTTACAAGCAACATGACTTTTTTTTTAATAAAAACCCTACACGGTTAAAACAAGCATTCACGATATGATTGTCATTTTTTATTTTTAATTTAATCTCTATCAATTAAATGAAACTATATTCAATTTTTATTTTTAATCTCGCTCTATATTATAAATTGGAAATAAAACTTTCATTTTATTTCCTTTCTATTCATTGTTACCAAACTACACGCTAAAGTTCTTTAAGATAGTTTCTTTTAATTTATAAATGAATTACATATAAAAGAAGATTTAAGAATTAATATAAAAATGATCAAACAAAAATTATATATGCTGATTAATACATTCGTAAATGTGAGTAAAGTTCATTAATAAAATAGTACGGCAGAAACTAATAAAAAAAAACCAAAATATTAATTTAACTTTATATTAAAAATAATTAATTCAATATAGTTTCCGAATCTTCTTTACTAAAATTAATAAAATATTTTAAAGTTTTTTTTATTCCAATATTAGATGTGATTTGCATGTAGTTATTACGAATATTTCAACAGAAAATATGATGCCACAAAATATTGTGATACACTATAAAAATGGATGGTCCAGCTGAGGAAACAAGCGCCACAGATTCGTAGAAGGTTGGATTTTTTTTTCTTTCCACTTGGAACATCAACTTCATCGATTTATAAACTTTTTTCTTGAGACTCATGCAGATATTGCTCTGGGAAAATTGATTAAATTGTGATCGAGGCGCAAACAAGATCGTTTTGTCTATTTCAAACAATTGGTAGATAATAACAAGTGGTTTGTGGCTACAACAAGCTTTCATGTGGCAAAGCCCCTTTCCTCGAACTCCATCTGTGGCAAAGAAGATTTTACTTCTCGCAGACGCATCTGGTTTCCATAATGCAAAAAAATATATATACGAATAATTAAGTTGGAAGAGTTCATACATAGGTGACTGTGAAACCTCTTATTAAATACAACATAATCTAACGGATCATATTTTTTTTTATTTTTATGTTATTCATTATCATCTCTCTTACAAGTTTCGGATTAATAATCTTCTCGGATGACATATTCATGCTTAAATATTGATTTCATTGGATTGCATTTATAGAATGCATTAGATTGTTGGTAAGTTCTGCGTTGTGAGTTGAATAAAAAAAATTAATATTGAAAAAGCATCTAGTTGTTGTTAACTTTTTCTAGTGCGGAAACAATTATGCAAGGTAAAAATTGACTCGGAATGACTTGACCAACTTGGTAAATTTAAAAATAATCTGGATAACTGGTAAAAATACACTTTGACTTACAGGTATTCAAGATGACATCTTTTAAAAAAAATATTAAGATGACACCGTATTGAATCAACTCAGGTCAACCTGGTTAACTTGTCAAATCCACGACTTGAATCATGAGACTATAATAACCCCATATAAAGCAAATAAAAATAAATTATGAAATTTAATTCTCAATTAACCCAATATTAAAAGATGAAATTGAAAAAAAATATATCAATTAAAAACAAGCCTAAAAATGACCCAAGTCAACCAGAGTTAACCTATCAAACTCAAGACTTGGATCATGAAATCATGATAATTCTATAGGAATTAAATCGAAACAAATTATGAAATTTAATTCCCATCAAATCTAATATTAAAGGGTAAAATTAATATATATATCAA
>Ga0307515_10000749_pt1 | contig 75196 bp, 68 predicted proteins | sample 17_EM_MG_FD_194513 | JGI IMG/M metagenome (GOLD analysis project Ga0307515, IMG submission 194513) | Populus trichocarpa ectomycorrhiza microbial communities from riparian zone in the Pacific Northwest, United States - 17_EM | ecosystem: Host-associated > Plants > Roots > Unclassified | place...
CGTGAGCGAAACGTATCCGTTTACTGAAAAAGCGATAATAGTGTAAGGGCACGTACGCCAGCATTCAACCTCGTAGGCATACGGATGGTAATTATCGGAATACGGTTGTAAACGTGGATGCGAGTGATAGTAGGTGTAGATGTATAGTAAGATTATCGCTAGAGATCTAAGGCTCGTGGCAAGCCGACTATATGGAATGGCCGTTACCCGACCCCGAGTCACGTGCCGCCGTTACAATATCTGAATTTTGATAAACTGAGAGCAACCAATGCAAGAAGATTACTGGGCTTGTCTTTGCCTCAGTGCTGAGTTTCAATCTTGCTGAAATAACAACCACCAAGTTCGAATGATTATTCATACAATTTTTGATGGCCGCACATATTGGCTAAACAAAGCTTTACAATGGGAGTCAAATGAGGGGCAATGATTTTTGGTCTTCTAAACCAGGTAAGTGTTAAGTGAGTTAGTCGCTGTTTAGTATAACCAATGTATTGGCTGCCTTGATAGGCAAAACAGCAAGCAAGACAGTCACTACACCATTTCAAAAATAAACGTCAATCGAGCAGCAAAGAATTTTGGGTTTGCACCATTCATTATATAGGTGTTAATTCGTAGTCATCATTCATATAGGATGAATTTGCAGCCTTCTCAGGCAAAACTATGCGTGATATCGTCATTACACCATCATGAAAATGACCCTCAATGTAGTGTCAACAATTTTTAGTCTTTTAAGTCAAGGCATTGAAAAGTAATCTGGTAGAGGATAGGTATAATGAATTGAATGGAAGTCTTTACAGGCAAAGCAGAAAGCGATACTGACATTTCCCCATTCTGAAAATGAGTGTTAATGGAGTGTGAATAATTTTGTCATTGAATCTCTGGCTCACTCTGTGATGATTGGTTGCAGACATCCATATATGCAGCATTAACTGCCTCTAGGGGCAAAAACAAGAGCAGCACGCTCCCTGTTGCACCCTGAAAATGGCCATCAACTCAGCTTCAACAATGTTTGGTCTCGCATCTTTGGTAATGTTAGTGTTGCATTGTGGCATCAATTGATATACCCTGTAGTGGCAGCCGTTTGAGCCATAACCGTACACCATATCTTCGTTACCCAATCTTGACAATTAGCATCAACAGAGCATCAACTATTTCTGGTCTTGTATATTTGGTACGTATGGCATTGCACAGATATTTGAGCTCATACCAGCACTATTGACTGCCTTAGGAGTCCCAAATACAAATCCCAGAAGGAAAAACATTGGTTCCATAATAATCAATATTGCAATGTACAAAGCATTCACAACATGATTGCTGGATGTTGAATCAGCGATTTTGATCAAATACTGTTATCAAACTGCAAAAGCAAGAGCATTATATCAATCTACTAATGCACCAGCTGGACAGCTCACAGCTAGCCTGCTGATTCAAACTGGTTGGGAGATTTGCATCGAACTGTATCCAAAATAACACTTCAGTTCTATTGACAACCCGGACAGGAACATTGGCAACAACTAGTTTCCAACCCAGACCCGGACTGGAAGGTATACTCCGGATTCTTTCCTAACACTAACCTTACGCCATATTTATCAGATTGTATCCTGGCAAAGAACTAACGGTTGAATTTGACTCACCTCAGTGAGCATGCATCCAGTTGACCATCATTTCCTCTCTCTGTCTGGTGCAGGCGATACCCTGTCAAGCACTCTCTACTCTGTGGTCTTACTCTCAATAAGACCTGCACTCCAGATCCTAACTTCTAAATCGTAAGTTCCAAGTTCTACGTTCAACTGTCTGATCATCTTCTTACTCTCTCTCATAGTGAATCACTTGATTTATAATACAGAAAGGTCAACAAACATCTTCTCTCAAGGTAACCAGCTATCTTTATTAATTATCTCCTGCAAACAGAATGCCAGATGAACAAAGTGTTCAAAACGGGACGAGCCAGCCCAAGAGCTTTCATGCGGCCTTTGAGGCTGCCGCGTCTAGCCAGTGATCTCAATGCCCACGAGGCCTCAGGCTTGTTAATTAAATCCCCTGGCGCTTCATCACAGTCTGCAGGCCCTATGGGGATGCTTCAGAACTGGTGCCAGACAACGCGGTGTTGAGCTGAATGGATTAGATGAAAGTAATTATACGTGCTTGAGGCGAATGTAATGGTCATAATACTATTCAGCATACATCACATCCGCATAAAACATTTTCGTCTGAGCAGACTGGCTGCTTCAGAGTGGACTCGCTCCTCCAGAGCGGTCAGAGATACCGTGTTGGCAGATTACTCCGTGCCCGGCACAAATACCACGCATCGATCTGCATATGGCCCTCCGACTGCAGTTTCGCTGTTTCTTCTCACTCTGTCGGTAACTATCCTATGGTAAACAAACATAGTGGCATTGTGGTTAACTGTGACCATACATTGGAATGGGTTCATTGGGTCCATCAGAAAATTGAAAATCAGTCCGGAAGCCTGACGCAAACCTCCCATACACTCCGATTGCCTTCACCAGTGCTTTTAAGTACTTCCAGATGCTCCCTGGCCACCCTGGAGATTTGCAAAGTTCTCTCAGACTCTGCAAGAGCATTCTCAGGTGCTCTTGAAAGCATCTGCAGTGATGGAGGTGAATTCAGGGCGCTAGAAGATTTGACCTTGTCTATCATTATCGCCTTTCCTACAGTCACAAGATTTGCTACCTTCTAATATGGCATGCATTATTTAAGGATCTCTATATTTATAAATAGGGTCAATCTGGCAATAGATGGTAGTCGAGCATAATCGGAGAAGTACTTGGAGACGCTTGTTAAGAGCACCGAGAGACGCACTACTTGGAGGCTGTTATGGTGATACAACAGAGCTAGACAGCAGTGAGCCCATCATCAGCATTCCGCCGGCCCTCTCTCGACATCCAAACGGAATTTGTAAAAAACAACAGTTACAGCTTGAGGAGGCTACACAGAAAGTGAGAGGATATGATACTACTCAGCCATGAGAATCCACCCAATTGCGTGAAGCCAGATGACTTGAAGATGAGATGAAAATGAAATGATGTCTATCTACCCCGGGGTCTCCCAAAAATGTACTCCCCATCACTCAGTTCACGTCCGTTACCCCTGTATCTCCATGCATCTGCCGTCGCTGATTAAGGATGTGCTACGAGGCCATGATCGAGGGAGTTGAAACATGCACTTCGATGCTGAGATCGAGTGAACTGAGAGATGCACTTGGAGGCTGAGACCGAGTGAGTTTGGCGATGCACTGCGAGGCCATGATCGAGCCAGTTTGGAGCTGCCATCGGAGACCGAGATTGAGTCAACTTAGTGAGACACTGGGAGGCTGTGGCTGAGCCAGTTTGCAGACGTACTTGCAGGCTATGATAGAGTGACATTGGAGGAGTGCTTGGAAGTGGTCGATTTGGAGGGAGGCGCCACAGCAGCTGAGACTCTATTCATTGGATAACTTGTAATTGTGAGAATTTAGAGAGTTGAGTAGAACAAGATCGGCCGAGGGATGGAAAACTGACTGGAAGCGGGAAAATGGCTGGGACTGGGAGACTGTCGATCTTCGGTTGATCCTTTACTTGATCCATAGTATACTCGGTGTTAAGCCATGATCATGGCATGGAGATATAGAGAGGGATGACTGAACTCCGTGTTCTTAAATAATGTTAGAGTTGAGCACAAGCAAGAGAGAGATCAGAGTAGATTGGGGAAATCTTCTTCAGAAACGGGGACTTAAGAGAATTTCGTGTGCGAGTCAATTTACCATCCCCGGTACTGTAGGTATTAGTTCCGATCCGGCGGGTAATACCACCTATATGAGGTATTCTAAACCCAGTCAGGCAAGGTGTACCTCTGAATTCTCACGTCCGCTCATATCCTCCATATTGTTCTCATCTTCATCCCCCATCTCTCTCTTTCTCATCCACAACTCTAACATCATTGCAAGAACACAATGTTAGATCATCTCTCTCTCCCTCTCCCCTCCATTACCATGAGTTAACACCGGGTGCAGCATATGCCAAGTTCAGCATACGCTGAGCACAGCATTCACCTAAGATTGTCTGTCATCCCTTCATTCTGTCGAGTTCGAGTGGACCTCTGATCGTAGCTTCAGCTTCCGGCATACATCCTGACATATCGACTGCCACCAGCCGGCTCTCCATAAGAGCTTCAAATGTAAAGTCACCTTGTCACATTGCCACTGTTTGAAGTTAACTAACCAAGGAATAGAGTCTCAGCACCTGGCGCGCCTCCCGTCAACTGCTTCTTGATCGACCACCTCCATGTACTCTTCTAATCTCCCTCGATCATTGCTTGCTGCAAGTGCATCTCCAAACTCGCTCAATCACAGCTCGGAGTGAATCTCTGAGTTCACTCTATCTCGGCTGCCAAGTGCATGTCTAAACTCGCTCAATCAAGACCTGCAAGAGAATCTCTCAGTTCACTTGATCTCGGTCTCCAAGTGCATCACCAAACTCGCGCGATCACGGCCTCAAAGTGCATCACCAAACTCGCTCGATCATGGCCTCCCAGTTCATCTCCAAACTCGCTCTATCACGGCCTCCAAGTGCATCTCTGAGTTATCTCCATCTCGGCCTCCAAGTGCATCTCCAAACTCGCTTGATCACGGCCTGAAAGTGAATCTTCAAACCTGCTCAATCACCGCCTCGGAGTGTGTCTCTCAGTTTACACACTCTCCGTCTCCAATTGCATCTGGAAGATTGCTCGATTATGGCAGATATACCGTGTGTAGATAGGTAGCTATATAGATACATTGATACATTGATGAGAATACAAACTGAATGCATATGTTTTAATAATTGTTGAATGATAAGTAGTAGCTATGATTTCCAGGCGCACCAGCAGCATTCCCAAAGAAGATGTTTTTCCCAGACTGCTCTTCAGTGATTCAATGTGCTCTCAGGTGCTCCTAGGTGCACCTGAAGGCCACTACATCAGTCCAGTAAACTCGGACCGGTCACCTGGGCGACAGTCAGCATGTAATCCTTCGTCAAAGGGTATGAGGTTCCATCAGAGCTGGCAGTGCTGTCCGGAACATCCGGCTGTTTCTGACGGAAACTAGTGTTGTTGCTGATGTATCCACCACGCCGAGATGATGGTGTTGTTGTCATCCATGATGCTGGCGAGGCAGCGTCAGAAGGCAGTGCAAGCATGACAACAATTGGATCACAAATAACTACATCATGATTTGATACGTCCCCATATAGATATGTAGTATTTGCTAGTATATATGAGAGTCTCTCTTCCTCTCTCTCAGCGGAACAATTAGTATCACACAAATACAGTTGCGCCTAAGCTGCAATTTATACACAGCATTCTTCTCTGTGTTGATTCCACACTTTTCCAATCTGTTTCATTGCTACCCCCGAGTGTACCATGTAGCCTTCTAGTACTGACCCAATCACCAGTTTCTCCTCTGGCAGCTTCAATACTACCATTGCAGATGTCTTTATGGAAACATACTATCCTGATTGACAAGACTGTACCCTCAGTTCTGCACCTCCTGACCTTCCAACACCTTCTGCTGGCAGCAGTCCTGCACAGCTCAGTGTGTATAATGGTGATCAATGAATTCTGGCAGTCTATAAGAAGAGGAAGATAGCTCACGAAGGAAAACTCTGGCTTCCAGGTAATGGTCTGGAGTTTGCAGCATCCAATGGGAAGGGCAAATGGCGCTGCATGCAATGTGAGTACTGTTCTTTAGTTGTGTCTTACATTCACTCACTGATATACTGCTAAAGGCCCACAGAAATATCTTCCAGAGTATACTAATGGCTCCAGCCGGAATATAAATGACCATCTGCAACACATTCACCCAATCAACAAAGAACACCCTTTGGACCCGGCGTGTGCACATGGTGCTCGTCCCGCAATATCAAATGATCCAGGTACCATTGATGCTTTATTTGCCAGTGGTCTCCAGCGATTTGAGTTCATCAAGGACATCTTCAAGGCAGTACTCATCCAGATGATGTATATCCACAATATCAGCTTCAGAGTATTCGAACAGAGGTGTTTCCGCCTGCTGCTAATGTATCTTCTCGCATGTGTAAGTTCTGCTTGGGCTTCCCATCTTGCATTCAATACCACCATGTTGTTCTGAGATTCTGCAAGTCATCCTCTTTGATATCCCTTCGTCATGGTCTCCCTACCACTGGAGTTACCATCAGCAACAGGATTCTATCTGCATACAATGTTGCTCTCCTGTCAGTTATCCAACAGTTCAGTGAATCCTCCTTTCCAGTACATTGCAGCTTTGATCTGTAGTCCTCTCCAAATCATGGTGCATTCTTTCGACTCATCTGTCATGGGATAATCAAAGTTGGTAATATCAAAGTGTCTCTGCTTCGTATGGCCCATTTCATGGATTGTCATAATGGACTGAATCAGGCACAGGTAATATAGCATGTTCCCAAATGCTATAATCTTATACGAAAAGTTGGTTACTTTAAAACTGATTGTGCAACCAACAAAGATGCTGCTCTTCATGAGCTAGCTACATACTACAAAGCAGAGGATATTGGATTCCACCCTATTAGCTCCTGAATGAGCTGTGTTGGACATAGTATCCATCCTATGGTCAAGTGGTTCGTGTGGGGGACAGACTCAGAGGGTTCTGGCAAGGAAGAAGAGGTGGAAGACAATAATACCGAAGATCAGCTTGGGAAAAACCTGTTACACTGGAGGAAATGTGGCAAATTAGGTAGCCTTGAAAATATATTCACCTAGATTCTACGGTCAGCACAGTGATGAGATTGATTGGTACAAACTTACAGCCATTACTGCCTCAAGCGGCTGTTTTCCTACCTCTGGTTCAAAATATTACTTGTTGGCATGGAGATATTGATGCTCTTGAAAGCGCATTGGTACTACAGAAACCTTTGAAGGGTTTGATATTCACCGCGATTCCAGAAGATCAACAGAAGATGTCAAAGTGTGGAAGGAGTAACACCCAGGATGCTATTGATGAGAAAGACCTAGAGGTGGTAACAAATGACAAACTCACAGTTGATGACTAGGATGATCTGCAGATTGTATATGAGGTACTGGAACCATTCAAATACTGCACTCTTTGACTTGAAGGAAATAGTACTGCCACGAATGGACCAAATGGTTTCATTGCAGACTTTTTGACTTCAATGGATGGACATCAACATCATCTGTAGGAAGAAAAAGTACGTTATCCGGATGGAGAGACATACTGTACCCACATTCTCCCTTCAGTCAACAATCCCTGGTCAATTCTGAACTAGTACTACACACCCAGAGACCTCACCCCAGCCATGTTGGCTACAGTGGCCTTGCATGCAGAGATGAAGTACGAATACTTCAAGGATGACTGGAATAACCGGTCAGGCTGGATTGAGGCAGCACATCCAAGGATAGAGAATCTATGGCAGTACATGTACCGCCTAGTGTTAGCAACGCGTCCAATTTCCCGGGACGGTTCCAGGTACGGTTCCACCTGAATCCGGACCGTGGCAATGGGTCTTACCACACGAAAAACCCCGACCATTGGAAATGGGCCGGTTTTACCACCAAAAACCTGGCATTTCAAGTTCACAATTTTGGCTCCAATTAAGTATTTGAGTTCTGATCGTATCATGACATGATCAGTACGTACATTGTGCAGTTTCCGCAGCTCTTTCACCTCCAGCTTTCTGATATGTGATCCGACCATTATTCGTGGAGTCGCGATCGAAAACCCGCGAATTTCGATTACAATTGGCCCTTTTTTCACAGCCACTCAACAAATATCAGTCTGATCGCAAATCTGAATGCTGGAGGTGAAAGAGCTCATAACTCTGCACAATCAACATACTGATCATGTCACAGTACGATCAGAACTCAAATACTGAATTGGAGCCAAAGCTGTTGGAACAGTAAATTTGGAACCTTGGTCCGGTTCCAACCCGGCCAAATGCCCATGCTTCTATGTCTTGGCCGGGTAACAACCCGCCAAGACAACAGCGAGTCGGGTTTTTGGCCGGGTCTGGAACCTAACCAAACCCAACCACCGGTCAAAACCCGGACCGCTGGCAGGTTACCCAGACCCGTTGCTAACACTAAACTGCATCTACAGTTTTTGTGACACTGCCAGCGTGTTCTTTATCTAGTGTTTCTCTCCCACTATGGAAACAAAACTGGGCATGGCAGAACAGTTTCAGCAAAAATGCTGATCAGCTTCACCATTATCATGACTCACCAGCTGAAGATAAGATTCCAGATCTCATTGCCTTCTGGCAGGCTTCCCTGAATACATCCTGCTGGTCCCAGATAGCCAGAATGGCACTCTCCATTTATTCTATACCTGCCATGTCTGCTGAGGTTGAAACGGTGTTCAGTAGTTCAAAACTGCTTATTTCATATTTCCACAATTGTTTGGGAGATAATGTGATGTATGCAGTTGAATATATGAAGTCTTGGGAAAAGCTGGCATTGTGGGGTCAAATAAGGTTAGAATGTTGGAGGAGAAACTTCAGACATTGAAAAGAAAGTCAGAAATTTTGTAAAACAAGCCATTGAGCTCAGAATTGTGAGGATTACATTGTCTTGAAATAATCGTGATTTGCACTACCCCATAGCCTATTACTTCAGAACTGAGCCATTACCTGAAAATCCTTCTGATCAATGTATACTACTTTAGGGTGTGTTTTATGTCCCCAATTTATAACATTGCCAGTAATCATACCATGGCTCTATGACATTTTCGATGTCTGTTTGCCACGTGCAGGCTGGAATTTCAACCAATCACTCGGCCCGCTAGAGCTACCGGGCCGGCGTGGCTTCTCTCCGGAATAGTGTTAGCAATGATTCCAACCCGCTAGTACGGTTCCAGGTAAGGGTTGGAACCGGACCGGAACTGTTGCAACGGTTCTTACCACACCCAAACCCGGACCGTCGCAATTGGGCCGGTTTTACCACCTAAAACCCGGAATGTCAACCACATAACTTTGCCTCCAATTAAGGCTCCGAGTGCTGATTATATCGTGACATGATCAATATGTAGATTGCTCAGAATTAGCCGCTCTGTCACCTCCCGCTTGCAGATTTGCGATAGGACCAATATTCGTTTAGTTGCGATTAAAAACACGCGAATTTCGGCAAAATATTGTGTGTGTTTTCAAAGCCCCTCAACGACTATAGGTCAGATTACCAATCTGTAAGGGGGAGGTGACAGTGCGGTTGATTCTGTACAATCTACATATTGATCATATCACGATACAATCACAACTCATATAGTCAATCAGAGCCAAAGTTGCAGGAACCAAACTATAGAACTGTGATCTTGGTACAACCCAACCAAAAAACAACAGTTTTACGTCCGGTCCGGGCAACATCCCCGTCAAGACAAAGCGGATTGGGCTGCTGGCCGGATCTGGAACCAAACCATAACAAACCGAACTACGGGTCTAAAACCGGACCGCTGGCAGGTTACCTGCACCTATTGCTAACACTACTCCCGAAAAACCTGCGCTAATGGCAGCCCGCCAAGCTTGATATATAGCCCACAGGATGGGCCTGCTGGCGTCAGGCCTGGCTTGTTTTGAACAACGGGTTGACATCAGCATTTTGCGGCTATTGAGTCCAAATGCCACTCCATCAGTTCCAATGTGCTGAGAACATGCACAGTTGTATCATATCTAGCCAATTACGATCTGGATCTTCCAGCTGAACAAATGAACACACCACTGTCAAGTGGAAGTGCTTCCATTCTTGTTGGTTTCACCAATTTCACACTGGAAAGATTCAGCCATGTTCAATTATTTCTGGCCAGCCCTGAGCAAGCCCAGGTTAGTTATCTACCACCATGTGAAAGCCAGAGCAGTGTAATCACGTGCATCCAACAATGAGCCAGCTATGTTCAATTATTCCCCGCCTGCTGAGACCCAGGTAAGTTCAAACATCTCCACACAGCCTGTATAGATATTCACTGCCCAGGAGCTGGCTCAAAGTCAACCTGGAAGAGTGTCCAAACTCTTCTATATTGTTTCGTACATAGTTAGGATTCAATTTCACAAACAAGTGTTACAATCAATTTTCAGCCCCAGTCAATCACAGCTGTGACTTTGAATCAAGATTGCAACCATGCATTAATACTGCAGTCATGTAGCTTACTCCATCTGGAAGCTAATGTTGGGGTACAAAGCAAAACTGGCATAGGGAAGCAAAAACTGAATGTAGAGGCAAATCGTATATCTGGAGGCAAATCTTGCATCGGGAGGTTAATGCTTCCTCTGCTGGTATCTGCTGCATCTGAAGGCACAGGCTGCACCTGGAGGCAATGGTGCTGTACTAAGGTACAATAAGGTTTCAGAGGTTTCATCAGCAGTGTTGGAAGTACTGTTGATGTATGGATGTCTGTGCTGCAACATGGTATATTTTGTTGGCACGGGATTTGGCCTGATGGCTTTTGTGGCGTATGCGCGCTTGCAGCCCCCATCGATCTAAGACGGCGGGCATTAGGCCGGTGGCTGTTAGCCCTCATGGGCCTCGCCTGCCCCCACGCTGAGGAGGAGGCCTAGCTCTGGGACTGGTAGTCGGCTTCAGACTCAGTTGTGATACTCAGCTTCGCCGAGCATGGTCCAATCTCTGTATATAATTCGAGTGTTTTCCTTCTCTTGTATCAATAGACAATTGAGCTTCATCATCCTTTCTCATTTGCGCTCAACAGGTTATGAGCCCGGCGTTTCCCTCCTAATCGACCTGTTTCAATCGATCAGTTGGCATGCCCTGCGACATTTCTGTGGGTTGACTTGGTGTCCCCCCGCCCCTTTTTCTGTCGGTTGACTTGGTGTCCCCTCCCTTTTTCGGTGGGATGACTTGGTGTCCCCTCCCTTTTTCCGTGGGTTGACTTGGTGTCCCCGCCCCTTGGGTTGACTTGGTGTCCCCACCCCTTGGGTTGACTTGGTGTCCGCTTCCTCTGTGGGTTGACTTGGTGTCCCTGCTCTTGGGTTGACTTGGTGTCCCAGCTCCTTGGGTTGCCTTGCTGTCCCCGCTCCAGGGGTTGACTTGGTGTCCCCGCTCTTTCGGTCAACTGTGTGACGACCTCTTGATGACTGGGTGACCACATCCCCATCTTGCCGACTTGGTGATGGCAACGACATTGGTCGACTGTGTGATGACCTTCTGTCGACTTGTTGACGAGATCCCCATTGGTCGACCATGTGACAACCTCTTGTCGACTTGATGACGAAAATCCCCTTTGTGTCGACTTAGTGACGACAATCCCCCCTTGCTGTCGACTTGGTGACGACAATCCCCCCCTTCCTGTTGACTTGGTGACGACAACCCCTTTTTTCTGGACTTGGTGACGGCAACCCTTGCGGTCGACTGTGTGATGACTTTCTGTCGACTAGGTGACGACCACCCCCATTGGCCGACTGTGTGAGGACCTCTTGTCGACTTGACCCCTGTCGTACACTGTGTGATGACCTTGCGTCTTCTTCGTGACGACATTCCCTTTGGTCAACTTTGCTTATTTGGGTTGACTCAGTGTCCCCTACCACCTTGGGTTGACATTGGGTCCCCTGTCATGCAGTTCCTGGGTGGGTCTTATGTCAACTTCAGGCCGTGTGTCGACTTCGGGTTGACTACCGCTTATTGTATCGACTGTGTGTTGAGTCTTTGATATGAAATCAAGCAGTGAGACTCGGTGTCTATCTTGCAATCAGTGATCATGGTTATGGCTGCTGCTCTAACTCACTAAGGCCCTTGGGGCAGTATCACGCTGCGAGTGTGTACAGCAGATTTAAATTGGGATCCTAAGAAGGATTTGGACAATTTCTCTTGAGTCTTGGATATGGATTTGGATTTGCACTTGGATCTGATGGAATCTACAGGGAGATTAATTGGAGTTTCTTTGATTAATGGGGTTTATTTGGGATTGTGTCTTTGTTTAGTTTATTTACTTGTTTGTTTAGAACACCTTGGGCCAAAGGGGGAGTGTTGGCACGGGATTTTGCCCGATGGCTCTTGTGGCATATGGGGGCTTGCAGCCCCGATCAGTCCAAGGCGGCGGGCATCAGGCCAGTTGCTTGGAGCCCCCAGGGGCCTCGCCTTCCCCCATGCTCAGGAGGCGGCCTAGCTCTGGCCCTGGTTGTCGGCTTCGGACTCGGTTTTGATACTCGGCTTCGCCGACTATGGTCTTTTCTCTGTATATATGTCAAGTGTTTTCCTTCTCTTGTATCGATAGACAATTGAGCTTCTTCATCCTTGCTCTTTTGTGCTCAACATATTTCTGAATACACTTCTTTATAGCTTTGAATACAATTGCGCTTCTATACAATCCTCTTCTGGCAATTGCTTTTATATTCAACCAACTCCACTAACACTTGGTAATTGGCAGATTAGACATGTAATGTCAAAGTACTATACACGGCGTAATTTGGATGTTCAAAAGTATTCTACCCATGAATTTCCACTACATTGCATTCAGCAGGCAGTTTCCAGCCAGCTGCACGCTAACCCATTCAAGTTTTATCTTTCCACCTCAATCAGTTCATCCCCAATTCTACCAGTCAGGCGAGATGCATCCCTTCAGGTTTGATTTCCACCAGCGAAGACCTAGCCTGATCTGATTCTTTCCTCCCTGTCATGACCTAGCCTGTACAAATTGTTTTCTACTAGCTGTAGGCTAACCTAACAAGATGGTATTCAGCCAGCCAAAGGCTAAAATATCCAGATTATATCCCAACTATGGACAGCGTTGTACCATAGTGCAGATACTTTGTGGGCAGCTGAGAGTTACCATGTCAAAAAAATTTGCTTCAAGCCTACTGCTAACCTGGTTATTTTGTGATCAACTGGCCTACTGAGATTATGCATAATGTACAGCATGTGATTCTATACAAATCGCATCTGGTGAGACTATATTGGTATTCAGAATTCTCAACCATCAATCCTATCTAGGTAGAGTTGTATGCTAACATTGCTTCCAATGTCATGAACTGAAAATCCACAACCACTTCGACCATAGGACTTCATGTTTCAGCGCTATAATCTTGCATCCCCTTCCAGTTAGTTACAAACCAAGTATTAGGCTGAATGATAACTGGGTGATGGGAAATACAATCCACCAATATTCAGGCAATCAGTGCAAAAGGAATGGCACTGTGTGTAATGGCAGCACGTGAACCGGGGCCCGGTAACGCCCTTTCCATGTTGTCATCTTGCCATAAGCCTTAGATGTCGTTCGATATTCTTACTATACATCTACACCTAGTATCACTCACACTGACGTTTTCAACTGTATTCCAATAATTGCTGAATATATGACGATAAGGCCAAACGCTGCCGGATGTGCCCTTACAGTGTGGGGAATGTGAATCAGATGGAATTACTAAAAATTATCCTTTGGTACAGACTCTGAATTCCTGCAAGTGAGTCTAAATTCCCATTCGCTGGACAGAATGATTTACTAACACCACCACCACTCACATATACAGAGCTATTCAGTCATCCTGACATAGTGCCTAGTGACTATATCCTTGGCCTGGGAAACCATAGCACATGCAAAATATACAACACCCTACACAGAACTGCAGTACACTGCAAGGTAACCACCATGAGGGATGGTTCAAAATCCTGAAGACTGCCAGGAAATAACATATCGATATTACTTTCAACCAGCTTATAGCTGGCCTGTCCAAACCGCATTCAGTCATCTCAGACACAGCCCACCGCCAATCTCTCCATCAACATTAATGTCACAAACCAGCTGTTAAACAAGCTCAGCCGGATGCAATCAAGATTGGACCATATGACATATTAGAGGGAAATGAGTAGATTATTTCATGTCTAACAATGTTCCTCAGTGGACAAATGTTTGTGCAGTTCACATCAGTGTGTGGTAGAGGTTTCAGGGGAAGATTGCATCAACCACACAATCGTCTCATAACTCTAGGGGTGGCACAGCTACCGCCAGTTCTAGTATTCATTAGACTTATATACGGACTTGCAAGTACTAAGTGAGTGAGATCGGAGATATACCTAGGATCCATGATTGACTATACTTTCCAATGAGCATTGAGTCCATCCTCATGTAATGTCCTTCATGATATGATTCATGTGGTTTAGAGATTCATTGTAATGGTAATACGTGACTGTGGCCTGGTAACAGCCATTCAATTAAGTCGCTCGCCATCAGTGTTTGACCTCTAGTGATAATCTTACATATACACTGATTTTACTATCTCTCCAGTCCATGTTTGCAACTATATACCATATTTACCATACATATGCCTATAAGGCCGAACGCTGGCATATGTACACTTACATTCATATTGAAGGAAGTAGATCTGTACAACTGGAGGTGTACATGGGGGAGGTTGATCGGAATGAGATGGTTCACTGGGGAGGAAGGTCTGATGGGAACTGAGTCTCTATATATTGGTCACCATTTGACATTGGGATTGTAACCAGCTGACTATTTCTTTCTGTATATGGAAAGTTGGATGGTGGTAGTTGATCTGTTGGAAGACATACCTGGAGTTCAGACATCATTCAGATATTAACTTGTAATTGTGAGAATGCAGTGAGACTGGCTGGGAGAATGTCAATCTTGGGTGTAACCTGTACTTGGTGTTAACTCCTGATCATGGCATGTAGAGATAGAGAGGAATGAGTTCACTATGTGTTTGGCAGTAATAGTAGATTTGAAGATAAGAAAGAGAGTGGGGAGATAAAGATATAAAGGACATCGGAGAATATGCGCAGATGTGGGCAATCTGGAGTATATCCTACCTGATTATTGTTCAAATACTTAATATCAGTGTTGTTACACATTGGATTGCATATTATATCTGCCATGTCAGGTATGGTTTATTGACTACCATATGAAATTCTCTCAAATCCCTGTTTCTCATGATCATTTACCCAATCCCCTCCCCTCTCTATCTTTCATGTCTCTTTTTCAACCACCACTCAAACATTACCTGAGAATATGATATTAGATCATATCTTTCTATTTCACCCTGTCATGATAATAAGTTAGTAGTGTGTAGAGAATCAACCCGAGATCAAATATCTCCCACTCCTGGCCAGTCTCTGATCTCTTATGTTTTCATCTCATGGTGCACCTTTTTGTAATCTACTCTCTACATTCACATGAATATGAAGCAGTGTTCCTAAGGGGCCCGGCCGCCATTCTGAAAGCCTGCGTTAGCGGCGGCCTAGCCCGGCCTGCACGTGATTTAACGAGCCTTCATTGATCTGCATAAGCCTTGGTCTGGTTGTTGGATGGAATACGGCAATGGCAGGGCTACGATGATTGAGTTGAATATGGTTTATGTTTCGTACTTTGGAGACCTTCTTATTATAGGCAGCAGTGAATCTTTCGAACAAAATATTCTGTTTAGGCTTAGTCAGCCAAGAAAAGCCGCCCGGCCGCCAAGATAAGCCGCCAGGCCGGCCAGAAAAACCTGCAGGCCCGGCCTGGCCGCTTAGGAATACTGATATGAAGTAACGAATACATGGAGTCTCAGTTCCTGTTGTGTGTCTTCCCTATCTACCGCCTCCCGATCGACCAGACAAGTACACCTCCAATTGCTCTTGATCACTGCCTCCACAGTACATCACCAAACTCGCTCGGTCATGGCCTCAAAGTGCATCTCCAAACTCTCTCGATTACGGCCTCCAGGTGGATCGTTTATTTCACTTAGCAATGTCAGATTTGTAAAACGTTATTAACGCTATGCTTTTATGATAAAGCATCATCACCGCCCTGTTTGTTAAAATCCACATTCGCACCATTTGCCCGGTCTACATACGATAGCATACCCACAGTTGAATTTCCCATCATCTAACCATGGGACGAAAATCTCAAACCAGTAGCTATAGGAAAATCTTCCTTGTCTGAATCAGCGTTAGCGTGAACTTCTTATCTGAGCGGTAAGAATTCTACCTCTGTGCGACCAAAAATCAATCCTCAACTCTACCAGTTCAGCGGCAGCTCCAGTCCGCGGTTGTGATGAAACGGCTGATAACTCCTGTGAGTCGAGGTATGTCCCCTGCCTGACCTCGCGCGCTTGCAGTGTGGCGGTGGCGGAGTCCCTAGCAGCACGTGCGCTCTTCCTCGAGAACACGGAGCTTGCGGGAGAGTTCAACGTGCGACCAGTGCCTGAGAGCCACTCGGCCTGTGGATGCTTTCTACCAGAGCGAATAAGGATGCGCGTCACTGAGTCCTTTTCCCATATCGACATCTGGTCCGGGATGCAGGTTGAGCTGCTCCTGCGTCTGGCTCTACGGACAGCCCAAGATGTTTCTGGGGTGTAGTATCCCAAGATTTTTCTGCGGAATAGTGAGAAATGTCCAGAAGATGAGGAGGGCCGTGCATACCGGAAGTCCCTAAGAGTCCACCCATCGCAGATCGATCTGAGGAATTCATTCAAATTGGGTTTCGATGTAAATCGCAGGAGTACTTTCTCCCTCTGTGCTAGCTCGCAGTGGCTGAACTTTGGAACTCCGGTAATATCCTGGATTTGGTTGTGATGAGTAGATATATACTGTGTTATGACGACCCGAATCAATTGTAATTCGTAGCGTTGAACTTCACGAGAATTGTCGCCTATTGTAAAGTCTAAGTCACGAGGAACTATATTATGGTCCCTGTGAGTGAATGCTATTGGCCTATGATGTAGAACTCACTATGATAGAGAGTGCTCTCATGCCAGCCTTCATCCGTCTTGACCACCAGAAGATGCTTGAAGTGACCGTCATATACATATAACACCTCTGAGAGCGACATATCACTATTCGACAGCCCTAATTAGACCCTTGCGGTGAGTGCGTTTCTTGGATTGGTATATTACCACTTGTACTTCGGGTGTTGAGTCAGTTCCAGGACCTTCAATCGGAATTCTGCCGCTTCTTCGGTTGATTTGAAGACAAACTTGAAGTGGACATTGGGACGGTTGGCCTGATATATCTAACACGGTGTTCAACAGTGAACATAGAGGGGTATCCCCCAAGTACGTACATATGAGATTATAAGTTCATGGTTCACTGTATGGGTTGATCTGTGTGTAAAATCAGACCACTTCATCTCCACAGAGCGGCTAAGTTGGCTAGTTAATCGCACTCCACTTAGCGGTAGGACTGTTACTCTGGTAAGCAAAATCGATCTTCATACTTTGAGACCCTTCTTACAGTAGCTACGACACCATGGTGGTTTTTCATGAGCCGTACTGGACAGCACTATCCGACGAGTTGTGTCCCAACCTTGTGGGTCATTTTGAGTGCCTCTGTTCCCATCTGCTCTCTTGGATTCATAGATACGCAGATCGCACCAAGGGTCTTCCTTCGACGCATTGATCGATGTACTAATAGATGCTCTGATAGGCAATATTGCATTTGAGGTCGGTTTGTCAGTTTGCGAAACCTGCACTACACTATTTTTACAATCAGCGGGAAGATAGTGAGATTTTGAGGAGCAGTTCCACCGGGTACGTAGTAAAACACACCTCTGATAGATCATGTTCTCGTTTTTCATTGCCGTTCGTTCCTTGACAGAGTTAAAAAACTTCGTCGGTTCAGACTTGAACTCACAAAAGTCGGATTTCGACAGAAACTCGATGTTTACTAGTTCCATCCCTGGAAAAGGCAAGTCCACAGTTGTTGTTCCTTCTGGAAGTAAGAGTAGGTCTTCTGGGACTATCTCAAAATCAGCAGCGCCATTGATAGGATGGCTCTAAGAAGAATTACGTACATTCTCGGGACAGGTTCAAAGAACCACTTTGGTTGCATAAAGATATCTGTAAATCACTCGCCCCCGACATAGACCAAACCAAAAGAACGTAGTGCCCTCTGTGTTTGTTACCTGCCTTGCCCAGCTTCGCTGCAACAAATGTGCGGAAAATTGCTTCTTCTTTCTCTCCCCCGGCACCGTCAAGGCGACAGGTAATCCAACGACCCGGGTCAAGCGACGGATCAACACTCAACGGGTCATTAAACGACTCCATCTCGCTCTCCACGAGCTGTTGCAATTCACAGATATCAAAATTATGAAGGTATAGATCGATGTTGTATAATCCTTTTTTAGATTCGGGTAGCGAATGAAACTGCACGAATTCGTTCGTGAGGACCTGTGAAATATCATCAGTGTTCTGTGGGAAATAATCAAGCTTATACTACGACTCGTACATCATGAAGTTCACCTAGCCGGATCTGATCGTCCGACGGCATCAAGGCTATCGTTTCATTATTATTCTTCAGGACAACATCATATAGAATCCACGCTGCCTTCAACATATTGGCGTGTGCTTGACCGAATGAAAGTTTATGGTCGGACTGGAGTTTCTCTGTGTTGGTTCTGTTCAGTTTCTGATACATCAACAACCACCATGTTGCATTCCTAAGCCATTCCTTCGTGGTGATCTGACGGTTGGGTCGCAACTTCTCACAATGCACCTGGTATTTGTCGACACACTTTTGAAGCTTATCGGATATCTCGCCATTGATTGTAAGCTGCCGATGCCTCTCAATATCGGGTTGATACAACGAGATACTCTGTTGTAAGTTCGCTGATTTTTTGTTATCCACTTCCCCCACCAGTTCCATGAGATCGGGATAGAGAACTGCATTAGCCGGCCTTGGAGGACTGTGCGACGCTGAGCTCCGAGGATCTGTGTTGACATTGATCAATGGCTTACTGGAGTCGATTTCTTGGTTGGTTGGACTTAGCGGTTCTGTAATCGGGGAGTCGCTTAGTTCACCCGGGTCCTCAAGAACATTTGGAGCCGGTCCTTTTCTGAGAGCTTCTGAGGATCTCTCCTTGTATTCCTGAATTTCAGAACTACAAATCCCCAAGTTTATTGTTAGTACAATAATGAATAACGTTGAGGACTAATACTTGCCTGGTAAACGCTGAGAGGCAGACGTTCAGCATCAGAAGGTGCCTAGTGAGCTTTCCGTGGTACTCTGTGACATCACCTTGCATGCGCGCCCACTGTAGCCGGTTCCAAACACTCAAGCCTTCACCCGAAGTCAACTCCGGGAACCTTTTCAACATTTTCTCCAAATCCTGAAGCGTCCTGTATATCATTTGCGTCGTCTCCCCTAGAACTTCCTTTCGTTCGGCCTCGGTTTGCTCAAAGTTTCCCCCGAATTGTTGTGGAATGATTCGCAGAATTCCGGACAAAACAGAAAGGTCATTCATCAGCAACTTCAATTCCTTTGGTGCTTTACGTGCAACGACCTATATTACCGTCGTCAAACCTAATTGCTACCCAGAATAGGTTGCATTATCGCCACTAACATAAAGCTTGGAGTAAACCACGTAGCTGAAGTGTGCCACGGCAAGGAAATCGCCAACTGCGTCTAAGGACTCTTGTATTAGTACTGATCCAGCTAACTGGAGACCCAATACCTACATCCAAAATCTACCATCGTGGCAACGTGAAAGTTCGAATGTGCGATGAGGATTCGATATTCCGGGGTATGGCAAGTGGTGTAAAAAGGCCTTAGACTAACGCTGCATAGCGTGGGTCAATGTCAAAGTGCCAACCCGTCAATACTACGCGGGTTGCTAGCCCCACAAATTCCTGAACTCGCGTTATCTGACCACATGCACAGTGCTTTTTCTACATTCAGCGATTTGCCGATGGTGTACATATGCCATGAATGTCTTTTTAGGCAACTACCGCTGTGTAGAAATACAGCTAATCTTGATTTGTGTCTTTTTTTCATTCTGGAATACATATCTCAAAATATTTCCCTCTACTAAATAGGTGCAAGTGCCATAGGCTCAGCTATCATTTCCAGCAGCAACCCCGGTGCAGTAGTTCATTCAGGTTTACAGTAGAACCCCTGACTTTTCTTGTTCATAGGCCGGAGGACATCCGCACGCATTGGAGTTGGATTCCCCAACGCTACTCGTGTACATGCTCTGTTTCGCACAGGTGTTGTGGCTCACGCCATCTACAGGTTTGGCAGCAAAATACATACTTAAGTAGTGTTGGATCTGGCTAGAAGTTTCTTTCTGAAGAAACAATATGAGAGAAGGGAGCATTGCTGGTGTAGTGTCCCATCAAAGCAGAGACTCTAAGCATGGCAGCGGAATTCGGGCGAGTGCGGTATCACCAGTCCAGGCTGATACGCCGAAATATCGCCAAATTCAGCCGACCGAATGCTGCGCACTTAATGAGACCAATCCTGCTTCACTTAACCTCACTTGCATGATCGCCAAATATTATTGACATCGGGATTTGCCACTATCAGCTGGGAGATACTGTGACCACCCAGACTGAATGACGATGAGCCGTGCATCATGTCTAACAACTGCGGTGCATACATGCCCACCGTCCTGGACGAAGATGAAATGACAAGTGCCCGGTAAATGTACCTATAGGTGATCGACGTGTGCAGGAGAGACGAAAATGGCAACATGATTTACTTTAGGGATGCTGATGGCGGACCTTGAAACTGCCGGTGGTGCTTGCAGTAGGCCTAAAATGAGGTATAGTATAAATAACATGACTTCCGTAAGTTCCTTCTGCGATCTTCGCCTTTCATTTGCGAAACATGAGCTGGTGCACTGCTCCTCACCTCATATTGCAGCCTCATTTTAATCCCCTGCATCAGTTAATGTTTCGCATAGTAGTTGCGCCCTACACTTCGGAATATTAGATGGTGAATTGCTGCACGCCTCGTATTGCAGCCTCAATTTATTTCTCCGCACCCATTAATATCTGGCATGGTGATCCTCGTCCCACACATTTGGACTATTGGTCCTCGCCTCGTATTGCAGCCTCATTTTATTCCCCCGCATCTGTTAATGCTTCGCATTGTGATTTGCGCCCTACACTTCGGATTATGAGCTGGTGAATTGCTCCACGCCTCGTATGCCAGTCTCATTTTATTCCCCGTACACATGAATGTCTGGCATAGTGATCCTCATCCCACACTTTTGGACTATTGCTCCTCGCCTCGTATTGCAGCCTCATTTTATTTCCCCGCACCCATTAATGTCTGGCATAGAGAACCTCGCCCCACACTTTTGGAATATGAGCTAGTGTATTGCTCCCCGCCTCGCATTGCAGCCTCATTTATTTCCCCGCACCCGTTAATGTCTAGCAGAATGATACTCGCCCAACACTTGTACAATATGAGCTGGTGCTTTATTCCTGAACTCGTATTGTGTGGCTTCATTTTCCGGCGCCGGTTACTGAGTGTGATGCCGTTTGAAGCCCAAAGACCCCCTCATCGACGTGGTTAGTAGGCAGCAGTGGTGACATAGAAATCTATTCAACTTGTTCCGTCTTTCCAGGTTGAAATTGTGGCCCTCTGAGGAGAACTGGAGTAGATCGTAGTGACGTTTGTTTATTAAGTTGGCACCAGCGAAACTTCCTCGGCTCAATGCGAAACACGGTGAGCGATAACCGCCGGGGCTGCAGCACCATACTGCGGCGTGCGTAGTCGCAAAACATAGACAATTGGAAAACTTGTAATCCTTGCAGCCGTAGGGATTTGTACAGAGGTGTGTCCGCAAAAAGAGTTAGCAACATGCCCTATTCTCCATCATTCCTGTCGCAGAAGCCGAACTAGACTACACCCAAAATCTTCAAGCATCCACATCTCTGCCCCTGCTGAATCACTCTATGAATTGAATCCTACATCGTTCAAACAATGTCCACCAACAATCTCGCACTGGTATCTTCGCAAAACAAAGTCAATCAGCCTATAAACTTGAAGGCCAAAATACAAGAGCGTGCTCTCAAATGGAGAGAGGAGTCTCTTGCAAGTCCCTTGGCGGGTCTGCCTCGCCCAGAGGTTCAAGAGATGGGCCGAGAGTTTGCTATAATGCTAGGCTTCGGCGATGATGAAAGCAAGCACCGGCTTTTCGAGACTGCAGCGATTGTTGCGCAGGTCAATGATATCTGGAAGCCAGAGAAACGGCCTTTAGTTACGGATAATAATACATGGGGATTGACTGAACAGGATTTTCAGGATTTGGAAGCTGAGGCCACAGGTGGATGGAGAGAACTTCCCAGGAGCCTGTGGCAGTTAATGGCAGTTTGCTGCCTTTGTGCGGTCATGCAGGGGCATAATGAGTGAGTTGTTCATCTACAACGCTTTGGAAGTTTGCGCACTGAAGAAACAACTTGTCAGAACGGCAGTCAATGGCGGTAAGCTGACCTACAATTCAAGTTAGCACTCAATGTTGATTTTTTAACAGCGAATATCTTCTACAGGGAGGCATTCGGACTTAAGAACGAGATGCTCTACGGTCTGGTGAATTCAGCACCATATCTTTGCTGTGCTGTTCTAGGTTGCTGGTATGTATGATACCCGGTTCCATCCCTCTGTGACAAGAATTTATATCCATGTGAAGGCTCTCGGCACCACTAAATTTATGGTGGGGACGACGCGGAACAATAATATTTACATGTATCGTGACTTGTGTCACCTGCATATTGCAGTTTTTCGCTCGAAACTGGTGGCAAATGTTCCTTTGTCGCTTCGCACTAGGTAAACTCCCAAGGCGCCGGTTGCTTCACTGACCATCACGGTTCCTGCTTGCCTCCTAGAGAGATTCTGGTCACTGACTGCAGCTTAAAGGTCTCGGGATTGGTCCGGGGAGTGCAACAGTGCCGATATTTTCGGCAGAGGCCGTTCCCGCGGCAATCAGGGGTTCTCTGGTAATGATGTGGCAAGTGTGAGACGCTCTCTCCTAATTATTGTTGCCCTTCGACAAATTCGTAGAGCTAACTTATGATAAAGTTGGGTGGCAGTTGGAATATTGCTGGGGTTATGCTTGGACGCTGCGTTATATCATGTGGGTGGTGCCAAGAGTGCCGCGTGTAAAACATCAAATGTCGACACTCTGCTCTCGTATCATTGTGTGAGTTTCACCACGAACCCTTCCGGCGTCACATTGCTAATCTTCAGCAGAGCCTCAACTGGCGTCTAATGGTAATTAGTCCAATGGTGCTGCCGCTAGTCGTGATGGTGCTTGTCCTTTGGAGGTGCCCTGAATCTCCTCGGTATGAATCACTCTCCTACGTGCCTCCAGTTATTGCAACATCGCTTATATGAGATAGATGGTATGTTAAGAAATGTCGATACCAGGACGCATTCAAAGCGCTCTGCAAGTTGCGAAAAACGGAGCTACAAGCCGCTCGTGACCTTTTCTACATCTACTGCTTGATCGGCGCCGAGAACCAGTTGGACTCAGTTCACAGCAGGTTTAAAGAACTCTTCACGGTAGACCGAAATCGACGCGCAACATTCGCATCTCTCGGTCTGATGTTTCTACAGCAGAAATGCGGCATCAACATTTTCATCTACGTACGAAGAGACACCCCTATACGCCTGAATCGTCTTTTGACATGTCTACAGTATTCCTCCGAAGTCCTTTTTCACGCAATAAATAACCACCTTATCTCATTGTCGGCCTCTATCGGTGTCGGTTTCTTCAACGTCCTCGGTGCATACCCAGCCTATAAGCGAATAGACACGAGCGGACGCCGTGTTCTCCTCTTGAGTACATTCCCTCCAATGATGCTCTTTATGCTCCTGACTAGCATCGCCTTCTACCTGCATAACGTAGTCGCCAGAACGACGTTAGTTCTTGTTAGCATGGTATGACCCTCCCAGACAATTCAATAACAAGACTGATCACGATCCCAGTATCTTTTTACCATCTTCTACTCATCCGGAGAAGGCCCTGTGCCCTTTACTTACTCCGCTGAGTGTCAATCACTATATGTCCGAGATGTTGGCATGTCTGCTGCCACTGCTGTCACATGGACCTTCAACTTTATTCTCTCACTTATGTGGCCAATCATGGAAGAATATATGCAGCCACAAGGAGCGTTTTTATACTATGCAGCGTGGAATGTTGTCGGGTTCTTTTTCGTACTTTTGTAAGCGGTCCCTTCGCTTGCCGATAACGTACCCTCGTGCCCAAGTTAATTGCTCATAGCCTGGTTCCTGAGACGAAAAACCGTACACTTGAGGAGCTAGATGTGGTATTTAGACGTTCTTCAATGAATCACGTTCGGGAGGGGTGGCAGGAGATGACGGACTTCCTGGGATGTTATTACGACAAATTACTGGAGATGCTTTGGAAATTGCGTACGTGTCGTCGACTCCAACACACAAATACGACCATAAATAACGGCAATGTGGAAATCGTGCCACCGATGTTACAGACAGTGAGTCCGGAGCAGTTCAGGTCATATTCGCCGCGACCGAGCACCGCTTTCTGTAATGACAACACCGTATAGTGGAGTGTTGTTCATGGTAGTATTCAGGCGCACGCAATGAATTTGTGGGTCCCGAGGTCGAAAACCTTTTGGACATTTTCAGTGGCAGTGAATATCAGAAGATGTATTTAAGAACCCAGAAGGAGCATGTCTCTTAGAAATATAACATGTATTCAACAAAACTTACGATGAAGTTCAATAACGTGGCGCTCGTCTAAAGTTCTCCTGATGCAAGCAGTGCCACCCATCGACCAGCTTCTGAGCATTTCAAAGTTTTCCCCAGGCTCCTAACTAGTGCGTAATTAGCTGTAACCGGCCCACTAAAAACGTAGCGCAACTTCTGGTATTGTTGTTTGAGGTCAAGTTTCCGATCGACTTCCCACTCCTCAGATTCGCCAACTATGTCCAGATGTGGATTTGATGGTGCTTGAGTGTAGCTGGCGGTGTGTAGCGATCAAGCTCCGATACATGGAAAATGTTGTGGTTCCGTATGGTCTTCAGCAAGTCTAATTTGTAAGCATTCTTATTAATAACTTAAATTATCTTATATAGTCTAGTGTTCTTCAGTGTTCTCAACCGTCCTCGCATAGAAATGACGGCTGGACTGCCGTTGTCTGCCGGGGACGGTGAAAACACCGTCATCTGCAGTCATCCACCGTCCCGGCCGTTATTGGAGAGATGATACCATAGAGGCATCTGAATGCCTGAAATCATGAATATATTAGGGCTTGATCTTTGGAGCAACGGAATCAGATATCGTAAGGATGGAACAGATGCTAAAGGATCTTGCTTCAAGGTCAGGGTAGATGATTGTAACGAGTTTTATATGAATATTATGTACACTGAGAAAGATCCATAGATGTCGGCAGTTGACGGCCGGGGACGGTTAGACTCAGTTCCCGGCCGTTCTATCCGTCAGTCTCCGTCTTGCCCTTGGACGGACGGCGTTTTACCGTCCCGTCCCCACCCTGAGTGATCCCAGACAGACGGGACAGTTGAGAACACTAGTATTCTTGTAGTCGAGCTTCTTGGATGTCCGAGTAGTCTAGATGTGCCGGGCCTAGAGCCAGACTTTGTGTCCAATTTCGAAGGTGATCTCCTTTCCACTGGCATACTTCGTTTGTTGTTCTTGAGCCTCAAGCAGGTTCTTTCGCAGAAATCGGTGAGTCTCTTCTGGTCCCTCGATCATAGCATCAGGATAGATCTCTCTTCAAGTGTGGTGCTTTTTGTGGTGCTAGGTCTTTCGGTGGCTTGAACTGCATCTGTGGGTGGCGTGTTGAACCGTGTCCGCTGTGCTGAATCTCTCTATTGACCTAAACTCACTGACTGTCTCTCTAAGTCTAATTGACACGTACACAAGAACTAAAGTGCATGCGGCTCCGCTGCGCTCAACCGTAAACCAACCGACGTGATGACCGCACTCAAATCAGCCCCACATGGCGTTGATAAAGATCACAGATTTAGGGCGTAATCTCTCAGAAGTGTGCAGATACGTTGCGATCGCGCAGCGAAGAGCGAAAACTGTGTATATTGTAAAGGTGAACGTTGTGTTGCGACTATGAAGGGAGAACAGTGTGTATTGGCTATGGTGCGATGGCTGCCTAGGTACAGGTCTAAAAGTCCAAGATGTGTAGGGAAGGGAAGAGTAAAGTGCGAAGTCATATTTTTCAAGTCTCTGGAACACCCCATTGTAAGCAACCTTGGCGACATATGAAAAGTAGTGACTATGCATACAGTTAGATGACAACTCAATATGTCATAATCTTCTCAAAGTCATCTAATCATTGACAGGGTTCAGAGATTTGAAAATCCGGTCAGTACAACACTAGGTCATTCGTATCATTCGCTCCAACGCTCTTACTCGCTGTTGAAAGTAGAGATAGAGAAGCTTGATTGTATACTATCTAAGAGGGCCACACGACCATATATATATGGTCATATAAGTGCGGGTGCGTACATACTCATCTATGTATCAGTGATCTCAACCGTCCCGTCCGAGATCTTGCCAGGACGGACGGGACGGCGCCAAGACCGACCGTCCCGTCCTAGCGTATGAATGACGGCTGGACGGCCGTCATTGGGCGGTTGCAGAATATACAAAATATATTTAGATGATTCACAATCATGATTGATCAGATGAACCAGAGCGTGTATTCAGCAGTGCAAAATTGCTTATCAGTGACCTAAGAAACCGCTTGGGAGATGATATTATACAGGCCTCCGAATGTCCGAAATCGTGGATACAGCAGGGCTTGGTCTTTGGAGGAACAGAATCGGACATGGTACAGATGGAGCAGATGCTACAGGATCTTGCTTCAAGGTCAGGATAATTGTAATGAGTTTAATATGATTATGTTTTATGTACACTGAGAAATCAACATCCATGGATGTCGGCAGTTGACGGCCAGGGACGGTGAAAGCTCCGTTATCGGCCGTCCTAACTGTCCGTCACCATCCTGCTCCAAAAGACGGCGCCGTTTCCGTCCTGCCCTGGGACGGACGGTTGAGAACCTGCTATGTATAGATCCGGCTGAATATCATCAGCCAGACAGCAATCTCCCAGCCTCCCATACAAGCCACCATCTCCGGCCATATGGCTGAGATCTATTTATGCAACACTCACTGTTTCATGTGCACCTGCATTATGAGTCTCAGCTTCGTTCAATGGCGGCTTGTATGAGGATATGCATGGTCTGTATCAGGATTAGGGAGAGCATATCATGATAGTGCATATGTGAATTCAAATGGATATGGGAGCTTGTTTATATACGGGCCTTATGCCCTCAAGTGAGATCAGTCAACCAAGTCAATCAACAAGTCGCCGAACCATCCAAAGTAACACTCGCTGTTGCATGTGTGACCATGCCTCATGCGTATACATCCTAAGCATTATGCACTATGATGAACAATTGTCAGCAATGTATATTATCTGAGAACTTCAAGTTGGATGGTACCGGTGGTGCTAAAGAAATCTGCAGTGAGCAAGTCATAGTAAGAAAAGATTTCAATCATCAAGCTAATTAGGAATCACAGTCTGCACAGAGGGTAGTGTATATAAAAATCTGGGGATGAGAAGGGTAGCCTGTATAATAGCTGTGAAGTAAAGAACTGGGTTAGGGGTGTCTTTGTATAAGAGCAAAAGGCACGATGGAAATGACACCGGAAACGGGGCTACGCAGTGCCTTTATAAAGAAATCTTTTCTTAGCTTCATAATTCTCTCCATGCAGTTTATCACTGCCTTTCCCCCTTATCATTCCCACCGTGCCATATCCAGTGCCTGTTGCAGTGTCTTTTCTCTCTGTACTCTTCCTGTGCCTGCGCTCGTACACCAGCATCTGCCTCCTTCGCAAGCTCAGTCAGTTTTAGGACCGAGCTAGCCGGCCGACAAAAACTCGGGACACAAGAGCATCCTGTGCCTATCTTGTTATGCCTTTCAACTATATGTTAAAAACTTGCCCGGAAAAATACTACGTACCTTTCCTCCGCGTGTCATTTTTCCCTTAGCCTGTAATTATGTATTTCACCAATGAAATTTTCGTAGAGATTTTTGAAATGATGAAAGGGAATAGATGTCGTGGGACGCAAAGTTGCTACGATGTTGGGTTGGTAGTGGTGGTGGTGGGATAGTTTACTATGATAAATAAGTGGTGCAATGTGTTGTGACGTCAGATGATATAGTGTGGTTGTGTTGAGGATTTAGTTGGTAGGGTGTACGATCACAGTTGAGGATTAGAACAGTACACTAAAGTATGAGGGATAATTCATAGGTAAAAGTCAAACTGTATATAAAGAGCACTTGTTAGGTGCTGGAGGATTTCCTTTTCTTCTCTGTTTACTCATTCTCTTGTTTATAAAAGCAACTGACAACTATGGAAATATCCAGACCCTCCTATTTATTTTCTCGATATGAATGTCAAGTTTGAGTTTATTTGATTACATTGTGGTACCAATATCACTTGATTATGATCTACCTCTTACAATCACAGAATACCTTGTAGATAATGGTTTATATGGCTGTGAAGGTAAAGAGTTTTTAGTTTTTGTAGTATTGCACAAGAATCTCCAAAATCCTGATTCTGAGAATACTCAAAATCTCCAACCTGAATATTTACTGTGGCAGGAGAATTTCAACTGAGGATAGTGAATTTCAACTGTCACCATTGGAGTCCACTGCAATGGTATCAAATCTGTCTGAATGATTTGTGTGAGTGGCTGGCAGGATAGTCATAAGTTTGAGAGGTTACCATGAGCCAGCAAATATCCTTACATCAACATGATATTTCAGTCACCCTCATGTGAGTCTAATAGATGTCTACCGGCCTCACATGAGCCTTACCTGAAATAGTGTTCCCCCGCTAAAGTAGTGTGTATAAGTGCGAGTACGCGTTAGGGTTAGGTGTGGCTCACTGATGAGTACTCGAAATTGTAATATATATGTTTGTTAGTCTGAATGCTTGAATGACTCCTTGATTAATTAATCTCGAGGCCCCAAGACCCGTATATATACAGGCTCTCATATCCATATCCGTTGGCATCTATCTTGGCATGAGCCGCTCTCCCTGATCCTCTACCGACCATGCATATCCTCATACGAAACACCAACTGCTTACGAGCCAGCAAAAGGAGCTGAGGCTCACGATGCAGGTACACATGCAATAACATTAACATTATGCCGGCTTAATCTCCTCAATCATTGGTATTCTGACACAGAAGGCGCAGGGCATGAATGCTCTCTTAATCTAGCACAATATAAGGGATGAAGACCAAAAACCACCCGAACTCCGGTGAACAGGCGTTTACAATGCTTAGAAGACCTCTCCAACCGGCTCGACTCAAGCTTTTGATATCAAAACTTTACAAATAAACGATGCTATTAAAGCAAATGATATGCCAATAGTATCCATTCTTTTTACTTCTCGTCCTTCTCATGCCCCACCACCTCGTCCTCAAGGTCTGCTTTTACTCCAGAGACTATACCCCCGTGTTATCCGCCTCTTCATCTCAAGCTAGTTCCCTCGATGTCAGAAGAGTATTAAACATAGCTAGGTTTACCAGAGGTACAGCATGCGCCAGGGTATAAGAAAGCTTTTGATAGTCTCTAATGATCGGGTTGCTTAATTACCGTCAGTAGGATTTAGCTCATATACATAGCGATTGGATCACTGGACCCACAGTCTGCAGATCTCTAACTTATCTCAGAACTTGTATTAATGGATTCTCACCTAAGCTGACACTTTATTGGAGACTAGTCAAAGCTCGAGCTAAAGCTTCACATCTTTTATCTCCCTACTCGGGCTAACTCAAGCTCTAAGGCTCGAGCTTAGAATCGAGACCACTAGGCTCACACTCATCACTAGCCTCAGTACCCGCGGGGGTTGGCGGGATTCAGGTTTTAGGATGATACTTCGATATTCAACAAGTAATGAAACGTGAAAGATAGAATCAATGAGTCGAGGCAACCAGCGCTAGCATGATAACGAGCATAGCACGACCCCGAAAAGATTGGGTGGAATCAACCTACGACTCCCATGTTTAAAAAGCACCAATCTATGCCAATTCTTTCAAGCTACATATCTCCCATTATATTTGAAGATTCTCCCCGCTATAACCTCCGACAGACTTGGATAATCATCAGCAATATCGTCGGGATGCCAGTACCCGCGCGAGCCCGATCGCCAGTTTATCACTCCGACTCAAACCTCCACCACTGCTAGCTGGTTTTCCCAAACCGGTACTAGCTGTTGAAGTTGGCGTCGCTGTCGTTCCATAGTTGTTGTCAATGGTTAATGTTGGCTTTGCCGTTATCTCGGGATCAATTGTCAACACCGGAGTTGATGTTTCCAGGGTATTAAGACCCGTACCGAGTGTTAATGTTGGTGTTTAATGTTGGTGTTCTGTGTGACCTATTAGCACCATAACCTACGCGAGAATTCTTATCATAGGAAGAAATCTACTGCTGAGTCGAGGATTTAGACACTAGCTTTACGTCCTTGCACAGCGGCAGCGCCTTATCTGTTAACGGTTCATTATCCATAACCCCCTTCGCTGTGCCGCTCCCACCCATAATCGTCGTGTGCCCGCCAATCATAAAACACATATGCACTACTGAATTTTTATCATTTTGTTTTGTCGTTAAACAATAGCAAAGTTCAGCTCCATGCCCGATATCACTTGGTTTCACTGTTCTACTAAGTGTATCGTAGACCTGCGATGAGCCGCTGGTTGCGTTGAAGTCCGAGAAGGCCTGCTCGCATTTAGGGTTGTTGCAATTGGAATTGTATTCGGACGGTATCTAGGAGTTGCCACAGAGGGGGACGAAATTATCGGTGAAGAATTTCAGCTGCCTGTTATTGAACTGTTGACCGTTGATGCCGTCACGGACGAGGTAGGCTGCGCTGGCGAACTGTGTGAAGATCAAAAGGAAGGCGATCGAGGGCTGAATCGTGGCGTTAGAGTCGTGCTTTGGAGATGGGAAACTGCCCATACTTACAAGCCCATGGCGAAATCTACACATAACGGCAGCAGCTTCGAGGGAAACTTCCGGTACTTCAGACAGTGGCAGGATTCCTAGGTAGGGTGGGGTAAGAGCCAACTGGCATCTGTACAAAAGCAAATTGTGGGACCGATTTCAGTGCGGTTATCACGTGTGCTGGTTTAGGGTTGAGAACGGCAGAGCCCATGCACTTTAGTTCTTATGTACGTGTCAATTAGACTTAGAGAGACAGTCAGTGAGTTTTGGTCAATAGAGAAATTCAGCACAGCAGACATGGTACAACACAAATAACACAACTCAGCCCTCAGCAGGGCTATGCCTCCATCCCCCCCCCATTGTAGACCCCCATATTAATCCACACAAATGAGTATTACTAGATGTGGTAGGCAATCCATCCGCCAAGATATGAGGCTAATCTGCACTCTCCATGTCGACAGCCTTGACCGGTGATTGGCCATGCATTAGGCGGTCCGCCTCCATTACATGACCACTAGTGTAGACTGTATTATTCATATAAGCACACGGAATGTGTCTTTTTCGATTCTGATTGGTGGAAAGTGATTTCCGTGTGGTGGCACGAGAATCCATTGGCATTGCACAAGCATTGTTGAGCCACGACTCCTTATTTGCTTTTGTATTGAATTGCGCTATGCCTGATTAAGTAACATTTGTTTAACTCACTGTATACTGTCGACAATATCCTGCGATGCCATTCAACTCCATCATAAACATTGATCCAAGACGTCATTCTGAGATGATTGACTGTATGTCATTTCTTGCTGATATTATGCTTGGAGGCCCAGGCATTAGCTCCATGCGGAATCCTGAAATCGTTCTGATACTATTCACTCCCAACTTAGACTGAGTGGTAATACTTTTTAGATGACGGTGATTCTGAGACAATTGACTAAATGTCATTTCTTACAGATATCTTCCTTGAAAACCACTCTATCAGCTCCATGCAGAATCCTGACGTCGTTCGGTTACTATATTGTCTCAATTGAGACTGATTTGTAAAACGTCATACATGATTGTCCATGTGAGACAATTGACTATACTTCATTTCATACTGAGATCTTGCTTTCAGTACTGATAGCAATGGTACCGGACAGTCACTTCGAGTTCAAGTCCGGGTCAGAACCGAACTATTGCCAAATTGGCGTTCCGGGTTGTCAATACACTTGAACGGTCAATTTGGGCACAGTTCGCTGGAAATCTCCCACACCATCTGAATTGGGCGTGTTGTCAGCAGGTAGCCCAACGGATCCATCTGTAGATTTATATAATGTTCTTGTTTTTGCAGTTGACGAGTTGTATATTATTAAAATTAGGTATTCAACAGCCAGTAAACTCTTTTTGCATGTTTGGCAAACTGTGACATTGATGATTTTCGAATACGTGTTTTTCCTGTAATATGTTGTATTTTTGCCTATAAAGGCAGTCAATAGTTTTGTTATGAGCCTATTGATCAGTGCAAAGCCACGATTGCCAAATATGCAGGACCAAATATTAGTGACACTCCGTTGACGCTCAGTTTCACGATAGGGTGACATATGAATCATGCACAGTTTCAAACGAAATGGCTGCCACAACATCGTGTCTGCATTATTTCAACATTGCGACACTTAGATTACCCAACATCCAACACCAGAAATCGTGGACACTCCATTGACTCTCATTTTCAGGATGGGACAGGGAGCATGTCAGTAGTATTTTTCACTCGGAAGGTATCCAATACCTCGATTATGAATGGTGGCAACCGATCGCCACTTAGCTTACCCAACATGCAGAGCCAAAAATCTTTCACGCTCCGTTGTGGCTCATTTTCAGAATGGGGCAGTGACCACGTCTTATACTCTGTTGCCAAAGAAAGCTGCCAGTTCTTTTGTTATGGATAGTAGCGACCCAGTTACTATTCAATTACCGTACTTACAAGACTTAAAGTCATTGACTCTCCGTTGACGCTCATTTTCAGAATGTGGCAGGAAGCCTGATTCTGTTATTTTTGACACTGAAGGCAGCCAGTAACTCATTTATGAATGGCTGCAATCAATCACCACTTATGTTACCCAAAATGCACAGTCAAAAATCATTGAGGTTCAGTTGACTCTCATTTTCAGATTGGGGCAGTGACAGTGTCGTTTGCTCTTTTCCCAGGAAAGGCTGCTATTATATTGGTTATGGATAGCACTGACCACGTCACCTTACAATTACCATACTTACAAGACTAGAAATTGGTGACGCTCCATGGACACTCATTTTAATGTACGATCTAGTCAAGATCTGCTGGCATTAATAATTGCATTCATAAATTTTTGAACTTAGTCATTGCCTTCACCCAGATAAGGACTTGGCTGTATGGCAAAGCCAAGCCAAGTAAGATTCCAGCACTGGTTGTTCTCATCTGGTTAAAATTTGTATATCCTGCCAAATACTGCATATTGCCTGCAATACTTTTGTTTATTAACAAATATTCTCATGTGACGGCTCAGTATACTTCTCTAATATTGCTCTAAATGAATTTTTCAGTCAAACAACATACTGAACATCGAGATAATACATTGACACATTCTGTCTTACATCGTGTTGATCCCCTGATGCATCCATATCACCATTATAGCGACTGTCATCAATGCCTATTCAACCTTCTAATTTGACAGTCATGTAGGCTGAATCCATCCGGGAACATTGGGTGTGGCACTTACATTCCGGTGTTCCGGGGTTTCTAAATCCCCCCCGCCATTGTCCAGTTTCATGTCAGATACATTGACTGCCACACAGTCATCTTCGCAGTTGTTTGCATTATCCAAGTACCCATTCCAGATAAGCCAATGTTCGGTGTCTGAAATACTTTCCAGCGGACATCCCTCATCACTTTCAGGAGAATGGGGGTCAGTTTGTCTGATTCAGCGGATATTAAATACCTGAGTTCGTCCTCTTGGGACGTCCTTTGCAGACTCCGCTGGTGGCACAGGTGATTTTTCTGACAATTCAAATTCAGCTGCACCATCATGTTGAAAGTTTGACCAGGATGCTTTAACGATCATGTCAGTATCTGAAATATATCCTAAGGCGGTAGTTTGTTTATTTTCAGGGCGCAATTCCTTCCCCATAGCTCATAGGTTTTAGCCACCCTGCCACAGCTTCAAAATGTCGTGAACTTTGGCCATTTGGTGCAACATCTTTTCCTCCACCGATCTCTTCATCTCCATGACGTTAACAGTGCTGGTTGTATCCAATACTCAGTCGTTGCCAGCCAGTAATCCGGTATTGGCTCGAGCACACTACCTGACTACGACTTTTTCTCAAAGGGTCCCACCTGTGGTTCTTGACTCCCTCCACCCGATCATATCTCGCACAAGGGAAAAACTGGCCTCCAGTACAACGCCGTTAGGTATGAAAAAGAATATCTGTTGTGCCACATTGGAGAGATCGGTGTACTTTGAGTGCATTTCTTCTTGCTGCCGCCACCAGTCGGTATGATCTGGCAACAAAAATGTACTACTGATCTCCATTGCGTTGGAGTGGTATTCATTAAGAATCGGATCAATTTGCCCCCAGTTGTGTCATAATTCAGGAGAGGAATTCAAATGAAGCCTTGCAGATGTCAATAAGCATGCTGCACAATCGCTTTGTCCTGGTGTCGTTTCAGCCACAGTGTTAGGCATTAGGTATTCTTCATCATCACTGGACAAATCATATGGATGATAAGAAGATTGACCAGATCTGGAAGCCATTGTGGAGGAGACAAGATTGGTGTTCGGTATGTTTTCATGTGTAATGACCACCAAACATCTATGTTTAGCGCAGGATTCGTTCTCCACAGAATTCAGCAATGCCTCTTTGAATTGGGTAGTATAAGAAGTCTCGTCTTCAGGATTGATATGCATTCCCTTGTCTGACTTCCTAAACGATCACAACATCTGGAAAGGATCAACGATATGTGCTGAAATAAGTAGCATACCTGTTCTCGGAGTCCCTTTGGTACAATATTTGGACTGCCTCTGCCACACAAACTTCACGGCAAAGTATAAGTCTTTCTTCCATTGTGTCTTCATCTTGGGCAAAGCTCACATCACGCCATCCATGTGATTAAACATGTGATTGTAAACAGTGATGACATGATGCTGGGTAACGGTATGCTCTTTCGACATGCACAGCGTCCAGTACTGGAATGGCCATGAAGCCTCCATGACATACTTGACTGTTGTGCATTCATCCTGTATTGTGAAGAGTGGCCGGTAATCGCCGTATATAAGGTTTTTAAGCCACTCTCATGTGAATGCACATGATGAGTCAGTGCGCTCGAGCAACTTCAGTGTCAAGTTCCAATGTGTCGTCCCGTCCATAACGGGTGGTACTGCGATCTGGCTATTGGCGTTTTGACAGTCAACAAACCAGTTTCGACCACCAGGTGTCAACATAATAATCACAGCAAGCATTCTCTGCTTTATGATGGTCAGTTTCAGCAGAATCAAGACATGTTGAAATACGTACTTTCTCAATGATCTTTGCTAAACCTGGTCTCATGGCTGACATCTAGTTGATTCTAGCATTGCCCTCTTTTCGAAGTCTTTGACTTTTCCCAATGTCTGTACTTTTATTCTCCCCAAATTGCTGATCGCGCTCATGTGCTTCCCAAGACTTGGTGCAGCCTGTTACACTCATAGTGAGCATGAATGTACCGAAAGCAAGCTAAATGACATGCGCCTTGCATGGTATGTGGTTTTCGATGAGGGCAACTCGATTCCGGCGGTGTCAAGAGTACTGTGTAATATGCAAGTTATCAAGTCATTTGAGGAAGCGTTAATGGTGGTAATTCCAAGTTAACGGCCGTCAGTGAGCTCAAAACTCCCAAGAGCTTCCTTCAAACATCTGGCTAGCCCTGCTCCGGTATGTTGACCCTCGACTGATAATCCTTCATAAGGTTTCAGAATAGGAAAAAAATGGGCTATCACCCCCATCGAATGCCAATTGTACTTCTTGTGAACCACAATTATGATCGATATAATAGGCGATAACCAACAATATTGCTAATTTGTTCGTCAATGTCCATCCGTCTAATGCTCAACTAACTTTGTTTCTTTATGGCAATTGCTTCTTAATTTCATTCACTGTCAGTGTGTATTCTCTTCTGCAAATATTGCTCTGGGTGCTGGGTGACGGTAGCAGCAACTCGCTTCCTAATGCATTCTATGAACATTGTAGCTCAAAATTTGATATCGGATTCAATGGCATATGAGTGGAAACTATTCCTGACATGAGATAGCGAATCCATGTGTCTTGGTGAAATTCGGTAGTTTGAATGTCTTTTACTGCCAGTTTAGAGCATTTTGTCTGAAATTTCCGTAAGTATACTTAAAACCTGAATGGTGAATTTGCAATTCCATTGCGAACTTGCAATCAGTATACCTTGACTTCCTTGCATTTCAGGTATGGCCAAAGCTGTTTCATCGGCGATTGAACTGGTCAATTCGGTTACTCCTGATACTGTTGATTGGTTTAACTATGCGATGTGCGCTTTGGGCAGCAAGCGTTTAACCATTGAGTTGGTCCTTTGTTCTTATGGTTGGTGAAGAACTTCATGGCAGACAATACATATGATGCCAGGGCTGCCGGTGTACTCAATTCCACCGTGTCAATACAATCGCCACGAAGGTGCATGTCCAGAATGATTCCAAGCAACCTGCCGCATTGAGCATACATTCATTGAAGCCCACCAAGCATCAATGATGATTTGTAAAGTAAGGTCGCGTAAATCATGAATCAAGACACGTTCGTTTGTTCAAGATATCATAACCTCATGCAAGGCGATATTTAGAGATTTTGTATCTGACATTGCAGGTGGAAACTGAATTCTGTGTAATTCGATCAGAGTTACTGGCAAAGGATATGTTATAGTCAGGTAAAATGCTGAGTCTTAAATCTTAATGTCAGAGCTATATGTAAGAAAAAAGTCTGACCTGGGAGACATCGCATTCATATTTGTGAAGTTGAATACAAGGAGGTACAAATACGAGGCTGTTGGAATATCATCACAGGCATTTTTGCCAGTACAGGTAGCCGATAGTACGATTATAGGTCTCCACGGTTGCATTGCTGTCTGATCGTCCAAGATGCAAGAGCAAAATCGTTGACACTCGGTTGATGCGCATTTCTAGGAGGTAGTAGCAATGTTGTCACTAGCATTTTTGCCTATAAAGGCGGCCAGAGTTGTTATTATGGGTGTCTGCCAGCTCACAGTCCTTGAATTAACCAAGATGCAAGACCAAAAATTGTTGACACTCTGTTGACACTCATTTTTAGGAGGTGGTAGGGATATCATCACTAGACTTCGGGCCTATAAAGGTGGCCAATACTGTGATTATGGCCAAATGCTGGCATACAGCCAAGTGATTATCCAAGATGCAAGACCAGAAATTGGTGACGCTCCATTGACGCTCATTTCAAGGATGAGGAAACAAGCATGTCACTGGCATTTTTAAGTCCGAAGCCGGCCAATATCTCCCGTTTGGATTAATGTGACTTTGCCACTCATTTATTGTGGAAAAGATCCGACTAAAATCGTTGACGCTCCATAAAGGCTCATGTTAGAAACATTCTAATCGGTATTCGGTGGACAATTATTTTGCTTAAAATTCTTACCATCATTATAGACAGCCAATATACCATTTCTAGGTATAATTATTTGTATCCAGAAGCATCGAGGCATCTCACTTTCTAAGCCCCGTCTATTGACCTCATCAGTCCGTAAATAACGTAGTACTGTTGTGTTTTAGCCCTTTCAGCTGGGATGTTATGACATACACATTCATCAACTAATTTGAGACATATAGTGCCCGACTTCCTGACCAGTCCTTTTCCAGCTTGTTATTCTTGATTTCCATGACATACCATAAGGAATGTTCAAAATCTCGACCATGTGATGCAGGTGTGAGCAGAGAGTTATGCAGTTAGCGGAATGAACTAATACATGATGACTACTGTCATCCATCTGGGTTCAGACTACAAACTGACTGCTCGTCCTATGACTTGTATAATATCACTGAATTCAAATTTGCGCGTAAATTGTGTCTCTATTATAGGGTCGGCTTTCTAATGTAACTGTAACAGGCTAGTCGATACCAAGTTTGCTGGCCATCTATCAATGAGATTTGGAGTCTAGGATCTTCCCATGGCCCGTTTAACCCTTGCACACACACTGATTAAATATCATGTCTTACAATTTGGTCACTGAAATCAAGTAACAGCTGACACGTAGCAAGGTAGGTACACAAATTGCATTTACAAGTGATTGGTTGTTGAAATTAACTATATGGCTATCAATACCTCTGGCGACGTGGGAGCCGTCACCATATCTTCGTCTGTATCTGATTTCTATGTTGTCATTCACTACAGATTCTTCATGCAGGGGCAATAGCTTACGGGTTCATCAGGCTGTGCATTCTGAATTGTTGTCGAATCAGGTCCCGCGTCAGGCAAAACAACCGGTATGAATCTGTGTGACTGTGGATTCTCCAAACCCAGCCTCATTGGACTACTTCCTGGTTGAGAAGTCACAGCTGGCATTTACTCTTGTCTGCGGACGATATCAAGAGTCTGCATAAGCTCTCCCACTGTTGTCAGAGATGTTGTGGCTGCAGTTGTATCTAGTTGGGGCTTGAAAACCACCGGAACCATCAATTTGGCAGTCCCATTCTTCATATCTCTCTCACGGAAGTTGTTGGCTGCGTTTCCTGTGTTTTCTCTGCTGAAAGGTTCTTGTTGAATCTTAAGGTGTGCAATGCTCCCAATGCTCGAACCCTTTTGGATTCCAAGGCGCACTTGCCTTCATTCGCTTGATGACGTCGACGTGTGGACTGCTTTGTTGATTTGCCATATTTGCTGGCACAAAGTTGAGAAATGGTCTTTTTCAGAGCATTAACCATTCTATCGTGTGTTGACCTTGTTGTTGGGCGAGATATTGGATGTTGCAAGATATAGACTACATGGAGGCAAGCTTAGTCTTTTATGTCAAGGTTCATATGTTTGATCAACATGAACAACAGAAAATCAGCATTGTAACAATCATTTCATTCGGAATAGTAATGCCAAACGTACATCATGACTTCATAGTTAGCATGTGTTTCATGTCAGATTCCAGTGATGAGTTGAGACAAGCATCACCAGACGACCTTTCCATCAAAGAATGTGCTTTTTACATCTATCAAACATGAGATATCTGTTGTCATTCGCTTCAATGTATCCCTGCAAACAAACAAACAAACAACATCAGACTGACTCACTGCAAATTGCGGGACCGTTGGAATCACCTGTAACATGCAGCTTTATTCAGCAGGATATATCATGAGTAGAACGTTTAAGTTGACTGTCATTCATTCCCTTCTCACTTGTAGCTTACTATATACATCAGTAACATGTAAATTAGTCCGGAAGACCCATGTGGGACTCCTTTGGTGTTACAGGTATACTTCCGGGATCATACAGCATGACTCAATAATCCAAATATGGATACTCAATCCGAACTCCTGAATTATCACTCAATAATCCAAATATGGATACCCAATCTGAACTCTTGAATTATCACTCGGATTTCTTAATTGGATCAACCTTCCCGATCTGTTCACCTAATGGTAATATCGTCAGTCCCTACCTTCCTATCCATAGACCAACGACAGTGATCGAGCCGAGCGCGATTACGATGTGTATTACATGTCCGTGGGCATTGGTCGTATGATCTCAATTGCCAATGGCTATTCCTTATCAGTAGGAACTCTTATTCCTAGACACATAAGAAACGACTACTCTCTCATTCTCCAATGGTTTAGCTGTAGGGAGATGAGGTGTCCTCAACATCAAACCATTATGACATCTCGAGGGATATGCAGAGTTATATACGAGATAAGTGAATAAACCAATGATTGATATATCAGAGCCCAGTCGACCGGCTGGACTTATACGAATCAACCCTTACTTCGACCACACCTTCATGGTCTGGGGCGAATGGGACTTACGATTCATATGTCCTAAGTGGCATGGGATACTCTCCGCTCGATATATGGCAAAACAACTCGTTTACAGAATTCTGTATATTTGGCTCCAATAAAGCGTTGTCAAATTGAGGGTTCTGTCGTTTGCTGCAATCATTAAACAGTTACTGTTACTGGGGTGTATACTCCAAGTAATCTCCTTAAGTATCGGCTGGTTCTTTATACTTAGGTCCACAGCCGTAGATCATACTCCTTTCCTTAATCGCTAGAATCTCTGAGAGGTGAATCCGAGACTGATACGATCGGTAGTGTTTCTAGTGCCACTGCTGTTCCAGGATCTAGTTTGATTTTCCGTATACAAGGCTTCACTCTATGGGTTCCTTTCCAGTCGGCGGGCCAAGCACAATGTAGACACTCTCCGTGTCCATTCCTCCTTAGGATTTCTGCTTCTTGGATTCACTCTGTCTTGGAGTAATCTTTTACGTTTCATTTGGTAACCCTAGGAGAATGCTAAGTTGATACTAAAGGGTTTATTCGTCCAGTCTTGGTTTTCCCGGAAGCTTTTAATGTTACAAGATCTCGCAGCCAGCGGGACTCTCGTAGGTACTCCTCGCAATCTTTCGGAATCTTATCTTGTTGGCTGGAGTGATCTCAGGTCGCCAAGTTCTCAGAGAAAACCGGAATATTCTTCGGAGCCAAAGCTACCTCAGCACTATTGCACAAGTTGTCTATATTCAGGATTGATCCAGATTCTCAGCCTATAATTGACGCTAGCCACTAGACACACTGAGCTACAAAGATTTGCTAGCTATTTCTTGCGTAGGATATTATTTTCTCTTGGGCGTATACTTTGACGTCGTTGTCATTCTCGAAGGTAATCATCATAGAATATCTGATGTCTTATGTCGCAGTGCAGGGCTGCCGCTACAGAAGCTAATAGATTCTTAAGTATATAATAGTAGGTATAGGTATCATAAAAACGCAATAATAAATGAGGATATTTCTCTGCTGGTAGGTATTGTTGATTCCCTGGCTGTTCGAGCTTATCTTCTTCATTGCCGAAACAATGTGGTCTCTTTATAGTCCCTTGGCTTACTCCAACTAGAGCTATGATTTTATTCCCTCATTGATAGCCACCTATCTGTGTGTCTTACATTCCAAGAATGCGCCAGACTATCCACGGCCATGCGTCCCCATGGTTTTCGTGTTCATGTATGATATCATATCGGCTCATAAATCAGACCATAACTTCAACTTTAACAAGATGCTATCGTTTATTAAATCGGTAGTTGGCACGCCCCTTCAAAGAGTGACGAGTGTATGTTATTAACCTCCCAAGAGGCTAACAACTCAGTCTCACGTGTTTAATATACACAGCTATACCAACGTAGATCTTCAGCGCGTAATCAACTTTTTGCTTAACGTTGCGACACCTGCCCACTAAAATCAATGAATAGTAGCCGCTTCTAGCTAAAGCCAATACTATAATCCCTCATTCAGCTGTGCTTAGATTTTCAATCATAACCCGGACGTGCCCTGCGTCGAAGAGGCTTTGAAACCGGAGAACCCATTATTTGCATGACTGCCGTGCGGATTTCTGCGTTACTGTGTCGTATACAGGAATGAATCTCGTTGGAAACAATCTGCTCGGCAGGATCTTAGTCTTTTCGATCTGGCAGTATTATTGCGTCATCAAATCAGCTGCCGCAGCAGTTGCTTTCAATGATTCGGCTAAGCCCTTACTCTTATCCAATCAAGACATGATTAGTATGCCCCCACTAAAGAGCATAATGCATGGTAATTACTACCACTACACTACTAGAAGAGAACCCCTAACAGTTACGTACCTGGTGGGTATATGAGAGGGCACTTTCACTGGCTTATTGTGACACAAATCTATGTGTTGATAATTGGCTTGTGATAAGTTCGTATTTGTACGAAGTATGGCCTATAGCAATGGTGTCGCATTCCGAGATGAATACTTTGAGGATGTAGTTAATACTGCTGAGTGTTAGAACTCGACCTTGAATGGTGGAGAACAAGGATGAGAAAGGCAGTTATGTATGGGAACTCCGAAACAGGCTTTGGCAGTCTTAGCATTGTTAAGGGTGTGGATTGTCTGATATTATTCAGCGATACCGACATGGAGGAAAGTCAACGATAACAGTACTATCGAACATACATTCTGAATTCAGATTCATCTCCAGATACCTATTGACCTTCTCGACCGGGAGGATAAGCCTTAACTTTATTCCCGTGTATTATCAATTAGTTCTGTAATAGAGTCAACGAGGATACTTCTCCTTTGAAGTCCTGAGTTGTACGTTCCTCTTCAGTTCTATTCCACGGATAAAACCCAATCACTCTTTATACATGGTTAATCTTAGTACCTTCGTTCAAGCAAGTGGTTGATGGTGAAGAGAACAAGACCATATTTTAGAGTCCGAAGAACCAGCCTGAATAGCGTGGTGGTTTGAAGAATACTCTTGAGTCGGCCTACTCCTTCGGCAGAGGCGAAACCACTTTGCTGCTTCTCATAAGACAAGTCCATACTTGGAGTCGTTGCACTTGAGGACAAGTAGTCCTTGGTGTATGTGCTGGTTGCTGGGCCGATACTCTTCAGTCTGAAGGGAGGCGGAGGACAGACACCATGGTGTTTAGTTCCGAGGATCTTCTGAGTAGGATACATTTGAATTGTGTGCTCCAGTATAGTGATGGTGTCTGACGATACTCTTTGGTCGATACTAACATACAGGAGTAGAGAACGGAATGGTTATCTTGTTAGGTTAGGTGGTAATCCTATATGCATCCTGAGTGAAACTTTAATCATTCTTCTCATTCTTAGTCAAGAAGTTATTAAGAGCTTGTATTGATTAGGACTTAGGGTGGATCTCCCGGTGTTACACCATGCAAACCCCCCAGACACACTGGTAGACCTCACTGGTGCTTCCAAGTAATTCTAGATTCTCCTAGGCTCCCCTGGAGCTGAGCGAGGTACTTGCAGACTCCGTAAGAGCATTCTCAGGTTCGCCTGACACCACCTGCAGTTATGGAGGTGCATTCAGAATGCTACAAGATTTGTCATATTCGATAGTGAAAGTTTGGAGCTGTTAAGACCTCTGTGTAGCTCCGCAGGTGACTTAGTGCCAGATTCTCACAGCAGAGGTTCTTAGAATGTCATAACCCCATGCCATTTCGTATATCAGATATGTCTTTGTTACAGTCACAAGATTCACTACGTCATCATATGACATGTATTATCTATCTAAGTCTCTTTATATATATACATATGGCCAATCAGGCTGTGGACGGTACTGAAGTGTAATCGCAGGAGCCCCTGGAGACAATGATTGAGAGTATTTAGAGATGCACTTGGAGGCCGTGATGGTGTGAACTGGGAGATTCAATTGAAGGCAGCATTCGAGTGAGTTTGGAGATGCACTTGGATGACGAGATCGGATTGAACCAAGAGATTCAGTGGGAGGCATTGATCGAGCAGGTTTTGAGATGCATTTGAAGGCTGAGATTGAGTAACTCAGAGATGCACTTGGAAGCCGAGATCTAGTTGAGCTGAGATATGCAGATGAAAACCGTGTTCGACCAAGTGTGGAGATGCATTTGGAGGCCGAAATCCTCAGCGAAATGTATTTTAGTAACTGGAAGCCTCCAGCCGTGTCTGAGAGGATGTGGAGTGTAAATTTAGATGCGTCAATTTCAGGAGAGTATCAGCCATGAGGAGGGTAATCCTGCCGGCCATCAGAGTACCTGGGAGCGCCAGCAACAAACCTTGATGCACCGGCGACAAGCCTGGCAGCTCCTCGAATACCCGTAGAGCGGTCGGAGAAAAACAACATCTTCTTTGGGATCACGGCTGGTGCACCTGGACATCATAGCTCTACATAATGTTCAACGATTTTTACAACTCAGGTATTCAGTATGTTTTCTCATCTATGTATCAATGTATCTATATAGCTACCCATCTACAAACGGTATAGCTGGACTGGCTGCAGCCAGTACTTGAGAGAAATTCCAGGGGTGCATGAAGATGACGATCAAGTGAACTGAGAGATATACTTGGAGGCCATGATCGAGTGAGTTGGAAGATGCACTGGGAGGGGGTGATGAAGTTAACTCAGAGATGCTGTAACGGCGGCCTGTGACCGGGGGCCGGGTAACAGCCATTGTATATAGCCGGCTCGCCATGAGCCTTAAATGTTTAGCGATAATAGTACTATTCATCTACACCTACTATCACTCGAATCTACGTTTGCAACCGTATACCTATAATTACCTCACTTCTGTGTACAAGGCTGAACGCTGGCGTGCATGCCGTTATACTAGTATTGCTTTTTCAGTAAACCGAGATATTTCGCTCACGGGAGTTCGTGAGTTTACCCCTTTTCGGATGCGCACGACTTGGCGAAGTCAAGAATTCCGAACACTGCCCTCAAAACGAGATATCGGAGCACCGTTGCTATGAAGCACGGATCTTCGGTTGTTCGATCATTTAATTTTGCCACCTAATGATAGCGTATTGGAGTTCAGAGCCCAATTGGCACATGAGGCACATCAACGGCAATAACGACAATGATCATAATTTACCGGATGCGACTATTCGGTCGTGCCAACAGGAGAAATCACATACGATCGACCTAATCGAGTTCAAATAAAATTTCGACCAGTCAACTGAGCGCGGTCACCAGTCAAAGCAACCTAAACTGGCCCGAGCGATCATACCTGTGAATCGACATATCGAAAACCAAAGGCGATGTTGAGTGACGATGTACTAGTCAGCACAGTTACGACTACGTTCCTTCTAATTGAGTGAAGTTCACCTGTTTCAGTTTGGGTGTACACCAACGGCTGAAGCAACCTCGAAGACGCGGACGTGCACCGGCATTCTACAGGCAATTACACCTACCGATACGCTACTTCTGCGAAGCACATCTACAGAGATAGACAATACTACAATCAAACCCACATACTGAGGAGGATCAGTCTACGAATGAAGGATGCTTACCGCCACGAACGTTTGCACAAACGAAGTGCACTTTCAGCGAAGACACCTTACGATTGAAGCCCATTGCATTTACAGGCAAGACCTACAAAATTCCGCTGACCGACTAAGGTGACAACAATGACTATAATGTCTACGAAGACTACGAAGATCACGATGATTACGCACAATCGAAGTCCACCTACCATACCAATAACATTCAACTGCAATTACATTAACGGCAACAGAGGCTGCACATGACTATTATTACCTATGGACCCAATAAGTGCTGGACTTCCGTTATTACCACGGCTATGACTGTGAGCGAGTCAAGAAAGGAAACCGAGATTGTCTATATTTCCCACGGGAGAGACAACATCATGATTTGAGACTACCACCTCCAGAGGCGCCACATTCAGGGCACTGATCGGAGCATCCAATCAATTGATGAGATATAGATAAGATGAGTTTTCACCTTTAAAGCCGGGATACATTCCACGGCACTCAGTCAATATATATGTTTACCAGCAAAATTACTATTATCAAGCGGCATACATTACCAGTCCTTATGGAGTGGACTGACAATTATAAATTGAATTGCTGGATGTCCCCATCACAATGTATGTGGTACCATACTGTTGCGGTTTTGCGCTGAAACCCGGTAATAGTCGATCGGTCACTGTGCCGGTCTTACCATCAATCAATATACTTGTCTTGCAGCCTCCTTTATGGATTGCCCCCGAGGAAGTTGATATGTGGATGCTCTCTTGCAGCGGAAACATGTCTGTGGGGCAAGAAAAGCTACGGAGACGATCGCGGTGAGGACAGTCCTTCTCCACCAGCATCAATGAAGCTTCGGGACCATTGTAGGACATACCTTTTCCAGGGATACAAACTCGGGGACTGCATGATGACTGCCAGCTAGAAGGCGGTTATCATGGCATTCACCCAACGGTCTAGGGTTTGCACCAGTTTGCTGAGAGCTGCGGTATAGGGACCTATTGATGCGGCATCGTGTGCCAGCAAAAGTGATAACCCTCACAGGCTGCTTTGGTGAGTAAGGAGCAACGGCGGTAGTTGCGGCAGAAGAGCCTCTCCGAGGAGACATTTGAATGACTGCTACCGGCTCGCCGAGTTACCGAAGGGATAATTTCAGGCCACGGTCATTTTCCATTGGCCGGGCTGGCGGTACTGCAAATGCTGGATGTTCCCTTTCACCGCTTCCATGATTTTCTTTGATTCTTAAAGCTAACGTAGTTAGTGCAGTTCGTACGACTTTCATGCTGGTCTGCAGTTTGGACGTAATCTCCACAGACGAATGATAATTCACATTGGTGAAGTGCACTTAGAAGCACCAAAGACTTATGAACTATAATTGGAAGCCCCAGCACGAGTACGCCATAAAGGCCAAGCGACAATGAACTCAGAGAGTGAACGTCTCAATTACTGGACCCAACAGGGAATGGAATAAACACCGACAGATATGAGAGGCGACGGTCCGGCACAAGGCAACGTTATTGTGAACAGAGCTATCGTTGAGACTATATGAATTGGACTTACAAGTGCCGATATGCCCATCCCGGAGTTGCTCGGAGATGGATGACAATCAGTCTTTGACAGTGGTGATATAAACAAAGTTATGTGGAATTCTACCCTGTCTGAAATGCTTACTTTTGATGACAATCTACGTGACTAGCCAGTGAGTGCAGAGATCCCGAGATTCGTACCGGTGGCCTTGCCGTACCGCCTACAATCCCGACTACTATTCATGACACCTAATCAGGTGCCGTGTAAGAGAGATTACAATGCCGATTAAAAGGCCGAGTACAATGCCGAATTTGTTACGAAGTTACATTACCGAGAATACTATCCCGACTGACATCCTGACTCAAACTGGGCGATCACAAGCTAGTCAACTACGATGACAATTGATGACTACAGATCAACTTCGGAATCAACACCGATTCAAGCCTTTCCAATTGATATTCCCTACCAAGCCGTATGAACTTAGTCGCAGGCGGAGCGACGACTTTCAACAGAGAGGGCTGACCGTACCGGAATTGCAATCACTACCGCAAACAATTACCATACCGGAAGCGCAGGAACGAAGTACCGGAACGACGATATAGCATGACCATAACTGCACAGAGTCAAGGGATGGTAAGCACACCTACAGATGAATCCACAAGTGCACCCGGTGGAGAGCCAGAGAGCGCACCTAGTGATCTAAGACAATAAGTTCACCCAGCATACGACGGACGTCCAGTATACCTGCAGACGCAGCAGGGAGAGATGATCAGTCAAACGAGCCCGGTCCATGCCGAATGACTGCAGTATAGCTAACGAAGCATTCCAACCGAGATATCAAATAACTCTACCATGACAACTAAATTAGGGCACTAAACGCAATCGAATATGGCCACCGAGCATACCAAATGGCATACCAAATGGTATCATGAGACAGTCGAGATAACTACCAAGAGATGATCACCCAGACCTCACAGCAACGGATATCACTGCTGAAGGACTTCATATACAAAGTGTAATGATTACCGGGAGCTATACCATACAAAGCCGCTGGCCAAGATGCATACCGAATGGCATACCAAAGGATCGAAAAACTATCACCGAGCGCCATACCGAAATGAATACCAAACGACCCTAACCGAGGCCTACCAAATGACTACAGACACGCCAAAAAATCTGCTCTTGAAGCTGCCTACCAAGAGGGATACAGGGAAGTCGACTAAGAATGCACTGAAGCTATCATCCGAATGACTTTCACTGAGAAACGGTCTACCGAGACCCTGGCGAATGCCGAATCAAGTGATGCCAAGATCTGCAAATGCAATGTACAAAGCAGCTTCCCGAAGGCAAAAGCGCGTTCCTATCACTGTGAGTATGATCACCTACTTTGAAGCTTACGTGTTAGATATGGATCAATGATACACCACCCACGCCCAATGCAATTGGAGTCAATACTGCCACCCCCGAGTGGTCACCGCGAGTGCTACATGCGAACCGCAGTTTTTTTTTGTTTTTGTTTTAATCATACTGTATTCACTCTAATGAGAGTATGACAGGACCTTAATAGCCCCCTCCGCCTCCGGGCTAGCCGGCTAGATGGCGGAGCTCCCCCCCCGCTACCCTTCGTCCCCATTGACAAATGAGAGACAAACTGAAACAAAGACAAAAAGACAGAAAGAAAGAAAAAGAGAGAGAGATCAAACCCGGCTACCGCCCCCGCCGCTCCTGAGCCCCAAGCCCTGAGCCCGCTCCCTGCCGCTACTTCACTTTTGGCGGAAACTTCCCGACATCAGTGGCTACCAGGAAGTCCATCACCGCTTCGTCGCACTCTTCTAAGGAAAACAGCTCAGAGATCTGGACATGTCGACATCTGCCCGCCTTCCAGCCCATCGCCTTCCCCACCGCTTTCCACTGTCCTTTCTGGTGATCTCTCCACCGGCTGCAGTGGCGGAAGAGGTGCTCCCGCGTCTGGGACACTGTCCCTCCACATCACCAGCACTTGTCGTCATCTCAGTGGCCGAACCGTTTCAGGTAAACTCCTGTGGGCGCATGCCCCGACTTCAGTCAGTAGAACCTAGCGGCCCGTGACTTTACGCTTGTCATCGGGATAGGTCTCTTGGTCCCTGCCTTGCCCTTGAGTCTGTAGCTGAAGTGCATGCTGCACCTGTCGGCCTCCCACTTGTCCTTGGCTGCAGATCTTCCCTCGGAGATTCGTCTGGCCCTATTCAAGACCGAGGTGTACGGCCGCTCTATCACTGTGCTTCCACTTGCATCTCGGGCTAAGTGCACCTGACAGTCTGCTTCTTCATTTCCGGGGATGCCAGAGTGTCCCGGGACCCACTGGATCTTAGTTGCGATGCTGTGGGTGAGGAGATTCCACGCGCTTCTGTTGATCCGCCTCGCCAGTCGCTGCGCTGGGCTCGGCTCCAGGTGTGCCTCTCGTCAAATTGCGGCCTATGAGTCGCTGAAGACTGCCACCATCTTCACTCCATGCATCTGCAAAGTTTCTCTCTTCCCGATCGCCAGGTCAAGCACGAGTCTGATCGCCCACATTTCAGCGTCGAAGACCTACATGCGTCCAGTGCCCAGAAAGCTGAGGCGAGACCTCAATTGATTTCCGTGTTTCTACACTGCTGCGGCTCCCACTCGGCCATCGTCTGAGCGCGATCCATCTGTCCACCACATCCAGACCCCAGCTCCGATTTTGGCTTCTTTCTATCTTGCCCAGCATTGGGCGGCGTTCTTGGTTGCGGTGGTATCGTCCAGTATGGTAGTCCTGACCACTGATTTTGAAGTCTCGGGGCGGCCAATCCGCGCCTTCGGTTGTCCGGCCATGCTCATGCTCCTCCCTGATCACTTGGCATATCGGTGCGCCGGAGGAGGGGTTGTGGTGTAGCTCCTTCAGCTTGCTACTGCATGCGTTTGCTAGTCTCGCTGCGAATCGCTGTTGTCTGGCGTCTAGGATTACTGGCGCCGGTGTAAGCCCTGACTCTCTTATTAGTTTGCCCTGCGGGGTCGTTGGCAGCGCCCCTAGGATGGCCCTGGCTTGACGATTGAGGAGGAGTTGGAGGTCGTCTCGCCTGCCTTCTTCACTGGGATCCCACCAGACCTCACTCCCATACAGTGCAGCCGCCTGGACGCACGCCATTTGGACAGCCCTTACACTCTCCGGAACAACGCCGTATGGCTTGGTAAGGGTTCGGAGTCCAGCTTCTGCTGCCCTGGCCTTTTTCATGCATCGGTTGTGCTGCTCTTTAAACGTTAGGTGTGCGTCCTTCCAGACGCCCAGGCAGCGTGTGGCCTGTGTGTTAAATCGTATGATCCCGCTTCCGACTCTTATCTTTGCTGTCAGTTTCGGCCGGAGGTGCTTCCTGTGGCCCCGTCTGCGCGTGAACAGCGCCGCCTCCGTCTTTGCAGTGTCGAACTGTACCCCTCGTCTATTTGCCCACTCGATGCTCTTTGCTGCGCATCTCGCAAGTATCGAGATGACATGGTTGATGTCGCTTCCGGTCGCCACGCATCCGAGGTTGTCTACAAAGGATCGCCCTTCTGCTTCTGATACATACTCATCGAGCCATCTTATCAGTCCTGAGGTGTAGATTGCGAACCGCAGTTATGATGCCAGGAGCGGAAGCTCACATTGCTGTCCAAAGTCAAGACGAGAGCCATGTGATGATCGACTATTTCACAGCTATTACCCTGGCCAATTCCGACGATGGTCTCTGCCAAATGTCACCATTATAAAACCAAAGCCGAACCGAATTACGGGTCATATCACGGAGCCTATGATTACAATCCTGAATCACACTAAAACTGCAATCTAGCTATGATGGCAATCAATGATCAATATGATGCTGAAGTGCTTGACGGAGCAACCAATTTTCAAAGAGGGTGATAGCCGTGTCTAAACGATCAAATCCTACCGACAACTCAAAGCCCACCGACAGGTAGTCTACTGAGACACACCGAGAAGTCAACCGAGATGTCTATCGAGAAGTCGAACATGATTCTACTGAAGCCGCCAATGACGAGCAACCATAAAGGCGACCGGATGGTCACTGAAGCGGACTTCGAAAGACGATCACTGAGCCAAGCAGCATCTCCAAGTCAATGCCACTTACTCATAGCAACTGACAGAGACATGTTCCACGAAGCACTGCACGAAGGCTTGGGAGAGTGCAAGTGCACTAGAACTTGTTAAGTATAACCATCTTTAGAGAAGCTCGCTTGTTATATATCGACGAATGAGATGAGACAACACAATTGAGGTATACGATTGATAATCGCCTATGGCTACGCACAATGACGGTGGCTGAAGCTTCCATCGATGCCAAGTTATGAGCGGAAGCTCTACCACCCTGATGATTCCGACCAGAACCAGGCCATGATATGAACCACAAGTGCGGTACTGGATGGCACATTGGATGCCGGATGAGTTTGGGAGTGGAGAAATGGAGGACTTGAGGTCCGAGACTCGGGAGCAGAGGAAATTGGTCAATTCTGTTTCAGAACTCGGGACCGGAGGAAAAGTAATCAATTGAGCGTTCCTTTCTTCTGTTTCTTTTCTTCTCTTCTCTTCTTCATACTTCATTACTTCATTGCATCGCGGCCTGGTACAAAGGGCGTCGGCACAGGATTTTACCACCTCCGGATGGCAGCCAAGTGGGGGTGCAGTTTCCACGTGCGCTGGATCCACCGAACGGTCACCCTGAGCAGAACTGATCGGTCGCGGGATCTATGGGATCATACAATGTCGTGCGCAGCATGATTGTTTAATTCTGTCTTTCCTTTTCCCTTCTCGTGTACGGTGTATGCAGCCCGGGGGGTCTGCTCCTGAACAGGGGGATAATGTAATGGCGGCACGTGAACCAGGGCCGGGTAACTGCCATTCTATATAGTCAGCTAGCCACAAGCCTTACATCTCTAGCGATAATCTTACTATACATCTACACCTACCATCACTCGCATCCAGGTTTCCAACCGTAGTCCTATAATTACCTCATGTATGCCTGCAAGGCCGAATGCTGGCATATGTGCCCGTACAGATGGACTTGGAGGCCGTAATAGAGCGAGTATGTAGATGCACTTGGAGGCTGCTATTGACCGAGTTTGGAGATGATTTTGAAGGCCGTAATCTAGCAAGTTTGGAAATGCACTTGGAGGCCGAGATCAAGTTGAACTCAGAGATGCACCTGGACGCTGTGTTCAAGAGACTTAGGAGAAGAACTGGGAGGCCATGATCCAGAAACTCCGAGCTGCACCTGGAGGCCGTGATCAAGTGTGTTTGGAGATGCACCTGGATGTCGAGATCGAGGTGAGCTCTGAGATGCCGTTGGAGGGCGTGATCGAGCAAGTTTGGACATCGACTTGGTGGCCATGATCGAGCAAGATTGGTGAAGTACTTGGAGGCGGTTAATAGGAGGTGCGCCGGGTGCTGAGACTCTATCCATCAGTTAGTTAACATGCAACCATGGGAATGTGATGAGGTGTCTTTATCTTTGAGCTCTGATGGAGGGCAGGCTGGTGGTGGTTAATTGTATAGGGAGGAATGCCGGAAGCTGAGGCAAAATTCAGGGGTCAACTCACAACTGTGGGAATGTGATGAAGTGACTTTAACATTGAGCTCTCATAGAGAGCTGGATGGTGGCGGTCAATGTTGTAGGGAGGCACGGCAGAAGCTGAAGCTACATTCAGAGGTCAACTCGTAATCGTGAATATGATGGGAAGACAGACAATCTATGGTGGATGCTGTACTGAGTGTATGCTATACTCAGTATCAATTTATGATCATGGCATGGAGAGATAGAGAGGAATGACTTAACATTCTGTTCTGCGATGATGGTAGACAAAGTGAGATGGGGGATGAAGATGGGAGTGATATGAAGGATACCAGCAGATATCAGAAGTCAGGGTACGACTTACCTCATTGGGTTCAAAAGACATCATATCAGTGTTATTACCCACCGGATGAGGAGTAGTACCTGCTGCATCAGGAATGGTATATTGACTCGCACACAAAATTCTCTTAAGTCCCAGTTTCTCATGATGATGTCCCCCATCTCCTCTCATCTCTCTCTGACTCTACCATCAACTCAGAACATGAAGTTAAGTCATCCTTCTCTATCTCTGTATGCAGTGATTATCAGTTAACGCCGAGAACAGCATACACCGAGTACTGCTTCCACCGAGTCCTGTATCATCCCAAGATCTACTGGCAACCACTTCCAGACACTCTCTGATCACTCGGCGGACTTTATTCTACTCAGCTCTCTACATTCCCACGATTATGAGTTAACAAAGATATAGAGTCTCATCTGCCATCGCACTTCCTTCCCTCCCGATCTACTGCCTCCAGATTGACCACCTCCAAGTACTCCTCCAATCTCCATCGATCATGGCCTCCAAGTGTATCCCCAAACTTGATCAATCACAGCCTCCAAGTCGATCTCTGAGTTACAAGATCTCGGCCATCAAGTGCATCTCCAAACTCGCTTGATGACGGCGTCCAGGTGCATCTCTCAGTTCACCTCGATCTCAGCTAGAAGCTACATCTCCGAACTCACTCGATTGCAGCTTCCAAGTACATCTCCCAGTTCACAACATCATGGCCTCCAAGTGCATCTCTAAGTTCTCTCAATCAGCGTTTCCAGGTGCTGCTACCATTACGCTCCATTACTGTCTACCGCCAGATTGGCGATATGTATATATAGAGAGAGACTTAGATAGACAGTACATGCCATATTATGAGGAGGCGAATCGTGTAACTCTCACAAAGACGAATCTGATACACCAAATGCGGAGTGGTCATGGAACCATAAAAACCTCTGCTATAAGAATATGGCACAAAGTCTCCCGCAGAGCTGCGCAGAAGTCTCAAGCTGCTCTTGAAGTCTCAGCTGATCTTGAAGTCTTAGCTGCTCCAAAATTAGACTATCCTATAAGTCAAATCTTGTAGCATCTTGAATGCACCTCCATAACTGCAGGTGCTTTCAGTAGCACCTAAGAATGCTCTTTCAGAGTCGGAGAGCACTTTGCTTAGCTCCAGGGGGGCATGCGAGCACCTAGAAACACTTGGGAGCACTAGTGATATCTACCGGAGTGTCTGGGAGGTTTGTGTGTGGCTTCCAGACCGATTTACATTTTGCTGATGTATATTTGGCGGTTTAAACAACCCAAGAAAGATAGCAATTGTTTCTGCCACCTCCTCTGCATGCTTGTTTCTGAGTGAAAATAACCCTGTCTAATTGCTGAAGTGATCAACAACATATAGAATCCACCTGTATTGACCATCAGCTTGCAACCTCATATCTACAGAGTGGATTTGAATACATTCAAGGATCGAGTTTGTACTAATTAGCTCCAATGGCGCCTTTGATTTGTTGGTACAGTTCAATATACAAGTTTGGCACCTTGTTAACAGGCATGCAACTTGCTCATGTGGTGTAACATAGTATCATTCATGGTGTAACAGCGACACATGTCTTGAGGCGGGGTACGCGCCAGTGAATACATCTTGTCGCTGCAGCAATTTGATTGGTATGAAATATCATACCACCATACACTTCATAAATACGTACTTGCTCGCGTGTGCAACTGTGTCTCCATATCATCGGTCCGCAGACAGGCGTAGGCGTATGTGCCTTTACACATGGATACAGTTGTGTATTCACTTGTATCCAACATGTGCCAGTTCAGAGTGTACTTGATTGATGTCATCAAATGATTCGGAAACTGGAATTACATGCCATGGCTGAGCATCAGAACCCGCAGTTGGTTCTCTGCGCAAGGTACGCTGATACACCATACACATCAGCAAGATGTAATTTTGTCACTTGGAGCCTCTGGGAGTGTTTGAGAGTTGTCGGACCAGAATCACAGGGTGGCCAAATCGCGGTGTTTGCTGGACCGATACATTCGTCTTCAGGTGCACCTGGGAGCACCTGGGAGCACCTGTGACAAGACTGGGAGTGCCGACAGCAAGGCAGGGAGCGCCGGTGACTAGCCTGGGAACATCTCGAATCACTGTAGAGCAGACTGGGAGAAACATCTTCTTTGGGAACGCTGCTGGTGCGCCTGGAAATCATAGCTACTACTTATCGTTCAACGATTTTTAAAACTCATGTATTCAGTATGTATTCTCATCAATGTATCTATATAGCTACCCATCTACAAAAGGTATGTCTGAACTGAGTGCAGGTGGTGATTAAGAGCAAATCGAGGTGCGCCTGAAGATGATGATCGAGTGAACTCAGAGATACACTGGGAGGCAGTTATTGGGTGAACATAGACATGCACTTGGGGGCCGTGATCAAGCGAGTTTGGACATGCACTGGGTGGCCCTGATCGACTGAACTCAGAGATGCACTTGCAGGCCGTAATCGAGCGAGTTTGGAGATACACTTGCAGGCCATGATCGTGCGAACTTGGAGGCCACGATTGGTCGAGTTTGGCGATGCACTTTGAGCCCATCATCCAGTGAACTCTGAGATGCACTTGGGGGCCGTATTCGAACGAGTTTGGAGAGTCACTTTGAGGCCAAGATCGTGCGAAATTGGAGGCAGTGATCGGTCGAGTTTGGAGATAAAATTGGAGGTAATGATCAAGTGAACGCAGAGATGCACTTGGAGGCCGTATTCGAGCGAGTTTGGTCATGCACTTGGAGGCCATGATTAAGTTAAACCAGAGATGAACTTGCAGGCCGTGATCGAGCGAGTATTGAGATGAACTTGGATGCCATCATCGAGCAACATTGAAGGAGTACTTGGAGGAGATCGATATGGGGCGCGCTGGGTGCTGCGACTGTATCCATCAGATAGTTGCCTCACAACGGTGCGAATGTGATGAGGTGACTTTACCATGGAGCTCTCATGGAGGGCTGGTGGCGGTCGATCTTGACGGGAGGCACACCAGAAGCTAAAGCGATATTCAGGGGCCAACTCGTGACTGTGAGAATGACATCAGCCAAGTGTAAATCGGTCCAGAAGCTAAACGCAAACCTCCCAGACACTCCGCAAGACCTCACTGGTTCTCCCAAGTGATTCGAGACGCTCCCAGGCCCCCCTGGAGCTAAGCAAAGTTCTCTCAGACTCTTAACGAGCATTCTCAGCTGCTCCTGAAAGCACCTGCAGTTATAAAGATGCATTTAAGATGCTATGCAATTTGACTTATAGGATAGTTAAATTTGTGTGCAGCTGAGACATCGAGAGCAGCTTGAGACCTCTGCGCAGCTCAGCGGGTGACTTAGTGCTGTATTCTCACAGTATTGTTTCTTACGTTTCCATGACCACAAGGCATTTCGTGTATCAGATTCGTCATTGTTAGAGTCACAAGATTTGCTACATCATAATATGTCATGTATTATCTATCTAAGTCTCTCTATATATATACATACGGCCAATCTGGCTGTAGACGGTACTGGAGCATAATCGCAGGAGTACCTGGGTACACTGATTCAGAGAACTTAGAGATGCACTTGGAGGCCGTGAACGGGTGAAATTGCAGATGTATTTGCAGGCCGCAATGGAGTGAGTTAGGAGATGTACTTGGAAGCCGAGATCAAGTTGAACTCAGAGATGCACTTGGAGACCATGATCGAGCGAGTTTGGAGAAGTACTGGGAGGCCGTGGTCTGGTAACTCAGAGATGCACTTGGAGGCCGTGACAGCACGAGTTTGGAGATGCACTTGGAGGCCGAGATCATCTAACTCAGAGATGCATTTGGCGGCCGTGATTGAGGGAGTTTGGAGATGCATTTGGAGGCCGGGATCGAGTAACTCAAAGATGCCCTTGGAGGCCGAGATCTAGTTGAACTCAGGGATGCACTTGGAGGCCGTGGTCGAGCAAGTTTGGAGATGCACTTGCAGGCCGAGATTGTGTAACTCAGAGATGCAGGTGGAGGCCGTGATCGAGCGAGTTTGGAGATTCACTTGGAGGCCGAGATCTTGTAACTCAGAGATGAACTTGGAGCCCATCATTGAGCGAGTTTGGAGATGCACTTGGAGGCTATGATTGATCGTGATTGGAGGAGTAATTAGAGGTGGTCGATCTGGAGAAGGTAAATCGGGAGGGAGGTGCGATGGCAGCTGAGACTCCATTCATTGGTTAACTCGTAATCGTGCGAATGTAGAGAATTGAGTACTACCTGTTCCCCGCTCTGAGCTGACAGACTGGCTGGGAGCGAGTGACAGTCAATCTTGTGATGATGCAGTACGCGGTGTATGGGATCCTACTAGGTGCTGTACTCAGTGTATACCGTACTCGGTGTATGTTGTACTCAGTGTGTGCTGTACTCGGTGGTAACACTTCATCATGGCATGGAGAGATAGAGAGGGATGATTTAACTGGGTGTTCCAAGGTGATTGTAGAGTTGAGTACGAGAAGGAGAGACATGGGGCAAATCATCATGAGAAACTGGGACTTACAGAATTTTATGTGCGAGTAAATTTACCATCCCCGATATGGCAGGTACGAGTCCCGATCAAGCGTGTCATTATGCCGATACTTGGGCTTCCCAACCAAGCCAGGTAAGTCGTACCCCTGATTTCTCATATCCTCTCGTAACCTCCACATCGTTCTCATTTTCATCCCCCATCTCTCTCTTTCTCGTCCACAACTCTACCATCATCGCAGAACACGAAGTTACGTCATCCCTCTCTATCTGTTGATGCTATGATCATGAGTTGACATCGTGTACAGCGTACATCGAGTACATCATACACCAAGTACAGCATCCACCTAACATTGTTTGTCTTTCTTTCATTCTGATGAGTACAGGTGGACCCTTGAATGTAGTTTCAGATTCTGGCGTGCCTCCGCCATCAGTTAGGTCACCATGAAACCTCCAAGGTAAAGTCACCTTGTCACATTAACATGTTTGAGAGTCAACTAACTGATAAATGGAGTCTGCCCACCCGGCGCACCATCCATCGACCGGGTCTAAGTATTGTTCTGATCTCGCTTGATCACGGCCTCCAAGTGCATCTTCAAACTCACTCCATCACAGCCTCCAAGTGTACCTCAAAACTCGCTCGATTATGGCCTCCAAGTGCATCTCTAAACTCACCTGATCACAGCCTCGAAATGTACCTCCAAACTTGCTCGATTATGGCCTCGAAGCGCATCCTCAAACTCGCTTGATCACAGCCTCCAAGTGTACCTCGAAACTCGCTCGATTACGGCCTCCAAGTGCATCTACCCACTGGCTCGATCGCGATCTCGGTGCGCATCTCTAAGTTCACTCGATCACGGCCAACAATTGTCTTTGTAAATACCGTTGGTTACCGCCTCCAAGTGCATCATCAAACTGGCTCGATGACGGCCTTGGAGTCTATCTCTAACTTCACTCGATCATCAATGTCAGGAGCGCCTACACTTGCTCTCAAGCGCCGCCTGCAGCCACTCCAGATTTACCGTGTGTAGATGGGTAGCTATCTAGATACATAGATATATAGTTGAGGATACACACTGAATACATGAGCTTTAACAATCATTGAATGATGAGTAGTAGCTATGATTTCCTGGCGCACCAGCAGCGTTCCCTCTGCAAATGTTGTTGTTCCCAGACTGCTCTACTGTGATTCGACGTGCTCCCTGACGTGTCGCTGGCGCGGCCAGGTTTGTCACCGGCACTGCCAGGTGCTCCCAGCCTAGTCGTCAGCGCTCCCAGCATTGTGGTCGCCGCTCCCCTTTGCTCTAAAGGCTGGCAGGAATGCCCTCCTAGGGTCTGATACTCTCCTGAAATTGACGCATCTAACTTTACACTCCACATCCTCTCAGACACTACTGGAGGCTTCCAGTGACTAAAATATATTTTGCTGATGGAAGGGAAGACAGACAATCGTGGGTGGATGCAGTACTTGGTGTATGCATTACTCGGTGTATGCTGTACTCGGTGTATGCTGTACTCGGTGTATGCTGTACTCTGTGTATGCTGTACTCGGTGTATGCTGTACTCGGTGTATGCTGTACTGGGTGTATGCTGTCCTCGGTGTATGCTGTACTCGGTGTATGCTGTACTCAGTATATGCTGTGCACAGTGTTAACTCATGATCATGGCATGAAGAGATAGAGAGGGATAAATTAACTTTGTTTTCTGTGATGATGGTAGAGAAAGAGAGATGAGGATGAGGATGGGAACGATACTGAGGATACGAGCGGATATGAGATACAGGGGGTAGGCATTGCCTAATTGGGTTTAGAACACCTGGGATCAGCGTTTGTACCCACCGGATTGGGTGCAGTACCTGCCGTATCAAGAATGGTTAATTGTCTCACACACGAAATTCTCTTATGTCCCAGTTTCCCATGATGATTTCCCCCATCTCCTCTGATTTCGCTCTTTCTCTACCATCACCTAAGAACACCAAGTTATGTCATTCGTATCTATCTCTCCATGCAATGATCCGGAGTTCACACCGAGTACAGTACACACCAAGTACAGTATCCACCGACTGCGGCATACACTGAATACACCATCCACTGAGTACTGCATACAGTGAGTACTGCATCATCCAAAGATCGACTGTATCCTGCTCCCAACAAGTATCTCGTCTCACTGCGAACCATATTGTTCTCCACTCTCTCAATTCCCACAATTATGACTTAACCAATGTATCGTGTCTCAGCTGCAGTCGTACCTCCATCCTGATCAACCGCCAATCTCGATTGATCAATGCCTTCAAGTGCATCTCCAAATTCGCTCGATTACAGCCTCCAAGTGCATCTTTGAGTTACAAAATCTCGGCCTCCATGTGCATCTCTAAACTCGCTCGATTATAGCATCCAAGTGCATCTCTGAGTTCACTCGATCATAACCTCCACGTGCATCTGCACTCTTGACCAATGACGGCCTCCAAGCTCGCATGATCATGGCCTGCAAGTACATCCCCAAACTTGCTTGATAGCGGCCTCCATGTGCATCTCTGAGTTCAACTTGGTGTCGGCCTCCAAGTGCATCTCCAAAATCGCTGGTTTACGCCCTCTAAGTGCATCTCTGAGTTATACGATCTGGGCCTCCAAATGCGTCTCCCAACTCGTTCAATCACGGCCTCCAAGTGCATCTCTGACTTCAACCAGATCTCAGCCTCCAGTGCATCTCTGAGTTACTCGATCTCGGCCTCCAAATCCATCTCCAAACTGGCTAAATCATGACCTCCAAGTGCATCTCTGAGTTCAACTCGATTTCGGCCTCAAAGTGCATCTCCAAACTCGCTTAATCGCGGGATCCAAGTGCATCTCTAAGTTCTCTCAATCAGGATCACCAGGTGCTCCTGCAATTACGCACCAGTACCATCTGCCACCAGATTGGCCGTATATATATATATAGAGACACTTAGATAGATAATACATGCTATATTATGATGCAGCAAATCTTGTGACTGTAACAAAGATGAATCTGATACTCGAAATTCCTTGTAGTTGTGGAACCCTAAGAACCACTACTGTGAGAATACGGCACTAAGTCTCCCGCAAACCTGTGCAGAGGTTTCAGCAGATCCAAAATTTGACTATCCTATAAGTCAAATCTCGTAACATCCTCAATCCACCTCCATGACTGCAAGTGCTCTCATGAACCCCTGAGAATTCTTTTGCAGAGTCTGAGAGCACTTTGCTTAGCTTCAGGGGGGCCTGAGAGCATCTGGAATTCCTTCGAAGCACTGGTGAGGTCTGCTGGAGTACCTGGGAGGTTTGCTTGTGGCTTCCAGACCGATTTACATTTTGCTGATGCAGCCATTTAATGCCTTGTTGCAGTCATTGTACTGTCTTTGACATTCTTCCTCTGGTATACAGTTAGTTTACTAAGTATTCCCAGTATTGATACATCAATTGGGATAGTTTTATTCTTACTCATTGTACCAGTCACCTTTTCTTTAGGGAAAAGCAACCCATTTACATAGCTTCAATACTTGGTGGAGTTAAACATCATACTATTCACAGGTTCTAGTTCATAAAGCATTACATTGGATTCTGATTTGATTGGCAGTGTGAATCCACTGTCCATCTGAACTACTGGTAAAGTGCTAGTATTAGTATTGGACTTGGTGTTTGTAGAAGTAGTGATGTGTTCAGTATTAGGATGATCATATGTAGTAGATGCTAGTAAGCTGCATGCTTTACGGAAATTCTGGGGTGGGAGTGCGGCAAACAGAAGAATGTTTAACTGCGACCCGATAGATATCAATTCCAAAAGAAAATGTTTTAGAAGGAGATGTAAGTCAAGATGTAGAAGAAGATGCACGAGGAGAAGAAGATAGGCCATCAAATGTGTTCCTTTTAGACAGCCACCAACACCAATAAACGACGACATTAGTGAGACTTGGAACTCTTGACTTGGGTGTAAGGAACTGATTGTGATTTGAAATCAAAATGTAAGATATCCAAGTAAGAGAGTGTGACCAATTGGAATCAGTCCATCGTCAGGGTATCGGAATGGAGCTGATTGTGGTGCCTGCAAGTAACATATCCGTATGAAATGACATACAGTAAGTCATCACAGAATGACAATCATGTAAAAAGTATTACCAATCAGTCTCTGCTGAGATTAAATAGTCTCAGAACGATGTCAGGATTCTGCATGGAGCTACTGAAGGGGCCTCCAAACAAAATATCTGTATAAAATAACGTACAGTACCATTCTGTGTGGCGGGAAAATCCATTTCTCATGTCATGTTATATCATCTTATCATACAACGAATTACACACTGTATGATTCCCATGGAATTTTCTCACTTGCTCTTTCCGAGTCTTTGTGGATCCTCACTGCCGGGTACCTTGATATCTTCTCACCCTTTATATACACACCTCACACCAGAACTGCTCTTGCTAATGAATTTCGTTTTGGATTGCTGTGTGAGGTGCAGTGGAGTGTTGATGAGTGGCTCTCAACCTTCTAGCTCCACCATTTCACCACATCGGTTTCAGTGCAGAGAAAGTACTCTTGGAATGATGTCAGCATTCTGGATGGAGCTGATGGAGATGTCTGAAAGTTAGTGTTAGCAACGGGTCCGGGTAACCTGCTGGCGGTCCAGGTTTGGACTGCAAAAATAGTTTGAATTGGTTACAAGACCATCCAAAAGCCAGGTACGCTGCATGTGTGCAGGCCAAACCCGGAGCCGTACCCATCAAACAGCCAAGTTTGCTGCGTTTGAGTAGACTTGTCGGTTCCAATCTCCGGTTCCGTGTTTTGGGGTTTTCTATTCATAGTCACATTTAAAAATCCCACTACTAATCATAAAATATTAACTTTCATACCCAAATATTGTTTTCAGATAAATCGGCTGCGTTTATGAGTAAAAACAACAGAGACATGCTCCTTGCCCCATCCTGAACATCATAGTCAACGGCGCGTCAATGAGTTCTGGGCTTTCATCACGGGTACTCTAGGTGGTGATTCAATATAAATGATCACAATTGAGATATTGGCCGTATTTCAAAGCACAAGAGACAGCGAGATACTCCCTGCCCAATCTTGAATATGAGCGTCAATGGAGTGTCAATGATTTTCAGTCTTGTAAGTCAGGTAATTCAAAAGTGATTTGTTCATTTTTATGCATAAGCGAAGTATTGGCAGCCTTTAAAGGCTAAACAAACAGTGACACCCTCCCTGCCCGATCATGAAAATGAGCGTCAATGAAGCACTACAGATTTTTAGTCTTCTAGGTCAGGTAATTGAATAGTGATTTGTTCTTTGATATGCATAAGCGAAGTATTGGCTGCCTATTGAGGCAAAAGAGACAGTGACACGCTCCTTGCCTGATCACGAAAATGACCGTCAATGGAGCGTCAACGATCTTTGGCCTTGCATGATGGTTAATCAAAGCACAAGATAGCTGCAAATGTCTATACATGGCATTTTGAGCAGTTTTATTGGCGAAAACATTCAGGATCAATACATTGCAGCAGTCAACACGAATTGAGTTGTGATTGTCCAGGAGGCTGTTGCAGGACCACCTCGAGGTTATGAGCCTCAAGATGGGGCAGGGAGAGTATAGCGTTCTCTTTTGCGTAAGAAAGCACCCAACGCAATGGTTATAGATACGAACGACTAATTCACTTTTTAATAACCTGCCGTACAGGACAACAAATTGTTGATGCTCCATGGATGCGCATTTTGCCCCATGCATATCTGCATTATGCAACCATTCACTTTGGCATACAACATCAATAGCTACATTTTGGCACTGGTTCTATCCTCTTCATGTATGTTTTCTTTCATCACTATATTGTTCTTTAATTGAGTATATAAATTTATACTTTAAATTATACTTTAAAGTGTCCGCTAATTGTAGATAATGACAATACTCAACAATCCTGTTCCTTTCAATCCATGGTCATCTTTACGCTCACATTCTCACAAAAGGCTATCATTGTCATCAAAACAATCTCAGTGGTATTTCCATGCAGCAGATAGTGTACTGAGCAAATCTGGAATAAAATCTTTATCTCGCTTGCTATCCTTGGCATATGCATTGGGATTCAAAAATTGAGTCTTTGGAAGCAGAGAATGTATATACACACACCCGGATGTCATACCTTCCATTTCATAACTTTCATTTCCGTCAGTGTCACCTGGTGGCAAAGGTGGCTTCCAGGAGAAGAAGGTCTCCAGGGTGGAGTTGCCGCCAGTTCGTTTACGCCTCCAGCATGTCTGCAGATTCTTTTTGTGCCATTTTGGCATTGAAGGCAGCCGGCCGTTTGATTTTTATGACCCATTGCCGTGTGTCTTTCTACGGCCGCCATCACTGTTTAATATACAGGAAACTCAACTTCTCGCATCTTCTCTTCTCGAACTTCAGCGCAATGGTTTTGAATTAGTTGTTGCGTTTCCTCTATTGCAGTGCACGAAAACCCCCATGTGGCCATTTTAGCCATATTCAAGGCAAGGCGCATGTCGGACTGTGTTAGCTGTACCCGACCTCTTGGCCTCCCCATAGTAGCAGACATATTGAAACCCTACAAGAAATTAGTTACCCCTTCTAAACAGAAGATTCAGCTATTACCTCAACCATATATGACTCCTAAGCCTCATGAAAGATCTTTAAATGCTGTTTTGTCCACTCCCAGGGACCTTTATAAAGAAATTCATCCGTGAAAATCCCAGAGCTGATGACATCATGATGTTCCAGTGCACGGACTGTGCGGACAAATGCCTGTGCCGACCAATGACGTTTGCCATTGCGGTCATCAATAAATTTGTCATGGAGCACTCTATGTACACCAGCTATACAATTTATTGTTAGTTGACTGCCTTCTAAATTGATATGAAGCTACTCACATCTGATTGCATGATGTTGCCTAGTATGGCTGCGTCCGGTTTTACGTACTTTCTTCATCTGTGCTTCCTGGGTCATATTTTCAGTGGTGGCAATTGCAGCGTTGCCGTGGACACACTGGGGTCTGCTTTGCTGCTGTATCTCGGCCAGGAGCACACTTGATGAAGCGCCCGCCATTTGGCTCAATTTGGATTCAATCATACCAGGATGAGGTGTTTGTGGAGCCATGACCTGTGGTTGTGGAAAAGGGAAGGAAGATGATAGCAAAAAGTGGAAAGTCCTGAGGAATACATCGGCAAAAGGTGATTATGTCACTGGGAGCCTCTGGTAGTGTCAGAGAGTTGATGGACCAGAATCTCGGGGTGGTCAAATCGCAGAGTTGACTAGACCGACGCAGTGACCTTTAGCTGCACGTGGGAGCACCTGGGCGTGTCGGAGACACTACTGGGACCACCAACCACAGGCCTGGGAGCGCCGGCGGCAAGCGTGGGAGCACCTCGAATCACGGTAGGGCAGTCTGTGAGAAACAACTTCTTGTTTGGAAACGCTGCTGGTGCGTCTGGAAATCATAGCTACAACATATCATTCAACAATTTTTAAAACTCATGTATTCATTTTGTATTCTTACCTATGTCTCTATGTGTCTATATAGCTTCCCATCTGCACACAGTACATCTCGACTAGCTGCAGGCGGTGCTTGAGAACAATTTGAGGTGTGCCTGCAGATGACAATCAAGTGAACTCTGAGGTACACTTGGAGGCTGTTAGTGTCTGAACTTAAAGATGCACTTGGAGGCCATGTTCGAGTGACCGTGGAAATGCACAGGGAGGCCATGATTGAGTGAACCCAGAGATACACTTGGAGGCTGTAATCGAGCAAGTTTGGAGATGTACATGGAGGCCATGATCGTGCAAACGTGAAGGCAGTGATTGAGCGAATTTGTGGATACCCTTGGCGGCCGAGATCAAGTTGAACTCAGAGATGCATTTGAAGACAATGATCGAGCGAGTTTGGAGATGCACTTGGATGCCAAGCTCAAGTTGAACTCAGAGATGCACTTGGAGACGATGATCGAGCGAGTTTGCAGATGCACTTGGAGGTCGAGATCGTGTAGCTCCGAGATGCACTTGAAGGCCGTGATCGAGCGGAGTTTAGAGATGCATTTGGAGGCAACGATCATGTATCTCACAGATGCAGTTGGAGGCCGTGATTGAGCGAGTTTGGAGATGCATTTGGACGCCATGACCGAGCAAGATTGGAGGAGTACTTGGAGGCAGTTGATAGGAGGCCCGCCAGGTGCTGAGAGATTATTCATCAGGTAGTTCACTCGCAGTCATGGGAATGTGATGAGGTGACTCTACCTTTGAGCTCTCATGGAGAGCTGGCTGGTGGCAGTCCATCTTGTAGGAAGGCAGGCTGGATGCTGAAGCTACATTCAGGGGTCAACAAGTAATCATCAGAATGAAGGGAAGTCAGACAATCTCGGGTGGATACTGTACTCAGTGTATGCAGTACTCAGTGTATGCTGTACTCGGTGTATGCTATACTTGGTGTTCACTCATGATCATTGCATTGAGAGATAGATAGGGATGACTTAACTTTGTGTTCTTAGGTGATAGTAGAGAAAGAGAGAGATGAGATGAGATGGGGAAAATCATCATCAGTAACTGGGACTTAAGAGAATTTCCTGTGCGAGTCAATTTACCATTCCTAATACGCCAGGTACTACTCCCGATCTGTTTGGTAATAGCCCCGATATGGGGTCTTCTTAGCCCAATCCGCCCAGTTGTACCCCTGACTTCTCATGTCCGCTCGGATCCTCCATATTGTTCCCATCCTCCTCACCCATCTCTCTTTCTCCGCCATCATCGCACAACACAACGTTAAGCCATCCCTCTCTATCTCTACATGGCATAATTATGAGTTAACACTGAGTACAGCATACACTGAGTACAGCATACACCGCGTACTGCATACAGTGAGTATGGCATCATACCAAGAACGACAGTCTCCCACTCCCAGGCAGTCTCTCATCACTTGGTGCACCATGGTGTACTTAACTTACTACATTCAAATCATTACAGGTTAACCAAAGAATAGAGTCTCAACAGCTGTCTCACCTCCCGTCTGATCTAATGCCTCCAGCTCGACCACCTCCAAGTACTCATCCAATCTCGATTGATCGTGGCCTCCAGGTGCATCTCCAAGCTCACATGATCATTGCCTCGGAGTGCATCTCTGAGTTAAAGTTGATGTTGGCCTCCAAGTGCCTTTCGAAACTCGCTCCGTCACGGCTAACATGTGTATCTGTGAGTTCAACTCGATCTCAGCCTCCAAGTGCATCTCCAAACTCGCTCTATCATGGCCTCCAAGTGCATCTCCAAACTCGCTCTATCATGGCCACCAAGTGCATCTCACAGTTACACCATCATCAGCTCAATGTAAATCGGTCGGGAAGCCATACGCAAACCTCCCAGACACTCCGGTAGACATCACTGGTGCTCCCAAGTGATTCCAGATGCTCCCAGGCCCCTCTGGAGCTAAGCAATGTGCTCTCAGACTCTGAAAGAGCATTCTCAGGTGCTCCTGAAAGCACCTGCAGATATGGAGGTGCATGCAAGATGCTACAAGATTTAACTAATGGGATAGTCAAATTTTAGAGCAGCTGAGACTTCGAGAGCAGCTTGAAACCTCTGCGCAGCTCTGCAGCAGACGTAGTGCCGTATTCTCAGAGCAGTGGTTCTTATGGTTCTATAACCCCAAAGCATTTCGTGTATCAGATTCGTCTTTGTGAGAGTCACAAGATTCGCTACATCATAATATGGCATGTATTATCTATCTAAGTCTCTCTATATGTATACATACTGCCAATCTGGCTACAGACGGTACTGTATTGTAATCCAAGCAGCACCTGGAGACGCTGAGCGAGAGAACTTAGACAATCACATGGAGGCCGTAATCGTGTGAACTAGGAGATGTAGTTGGAAGCCGCGTGCGAGTGAATTTGGAGATGCACCTGGAAGCCAAGATCAAGTTGAACACAGAGTTGCACTTGAAGGCCGTGATCGAGCGAGTTTAGAGGTGCACCTGAAGAGGACAATCGAGTGAACTCAGAGATACATTTGGAGGCCGTGATTGATCTAGTTTGGAGAAGCACTGGGAGGACGTGATCAAGTAAACTCAAAGATGCACTTGGAGGACGGAATCGAGCGAGTTTGGGGAAGCACTGCGAGGGTGTGATCGAGTGAACTCAGAGATGCACTTGGAGGCCGTAATTGACCAAATATGGAGATGCACTTGGAGGCCGTGATCGAGCAAGTTTGGAGACACACTTGGAGGCGAGAAACTAGCGTGTTTGGAGATGCACATGGACGCAGGGATCAAGTTGAACTCAGAGATGCACTTGGAGGCCATGATGGATCGAGTTTGGAAAAGCACTGGGAGGCCATGACAGAGTAACTGAGTGATGCACTTGGTGGCCATGATAGCTGGAGTTTGGAGATACACTTGGAGGCCGAGATTGTGCAACTCAAAGATGCACTTGGAGGCCGTGATCGAGCGAGGTTGGAGATGGATTTGGAGGCCGTGATCCAATTACACAGATATGCACTTAGAGGCCGTGATCGAGCAGGTTTGGAGAAGCACTGGGAGGACATGATCGAGTGAACTCAGAGATGTACTTGGAGGCCGTGATCGAGCGAGAGTGGAGAAGCACTTGGAGGGCGGGATCGAGTAACTCCGAGATGCACTTGGAGGCTGTAATCGCGTGAGTTTGGAGATGCACTTGGAGGCCGAGCTCATGTAACTCAGAGATGCACTTGGAGGCACTGATCCAGTGTTTTGGGAGATGCACTTGGAGGCCATGATGGATCGGGATTGGAGGTGTACATGGAGGTGGTCGATCTGCAATTGGTAGATCGGGAGTGAGAGAAGTGCAACGGCAGCTGACACACTATTCATTGGTTGACTCATAATCGTGGGAATGTACAGAGTTGAGTACAATAATGTCCTCCGAGAGATGAGAGACTGGGTGGGAGTGGGAGACAGTTGATCTTGGGGTTAGGCAGTACTCGGTGTAAGTAGTACTCGGTGTATGCTGTACTCGGCGTTAACTCATGATCATTTCGTGGAGAAATATATAGAGATGACTTTACCTAATGTTCTTAGGTGATGGTAGAGAAAGAGAGAGATGAGAGGAGATGAGGGAAATCATCATGAGAAACTGGGACTTAAGTGAATGTCGTATGCAAGTCAATACACCCTTCCTGATACAGCAGGTATTACTCGTGATCCGGCGGATAATAACACCGGTACGTGGTCTTCTAAACCCAATCACACAAGTCGTACCCGGATATATCATATCTGCTCCTATCTTTCATATTGTTCCCATTTGCATCCCTGATGTCTCTTTCTCTACCATCATCGCAGAACACAATGTTCAGTCATCCCTCTCTATCTCTCCATGCCATGATCATCAATTAACACTGTGTACAGCATACACCAAGTACAGCATCCACCCAAGATTGTCTGTCTTCCCTTCATTCTCACAATTACGAGTTGACCTCTGAATGAAGCTTCAGTATTCCGGCATGCCCCCCTACATGATGGACCGCTACCAGCCAGGTCTCCATGAGAGCTCACAGTTATAGTCACCTCATCGCATTCCCATGGGTGCGAGATGACCCCTGAGTGTAGCTTCAGCTCCCAGCGTGCCTCCATACAAGCTCGACAGCCACCTGCCAGCTCTCCGTGATAGGTCAAAGGTAAAGTCACCTCATCGCATTCCCACAGTTGCGACTCAACTAACTCATGTATAGAGTCTCAGCACCTGGTGCGCCTCCTATTGACCGCCTCCAAGTACTTCTCCAAACTTGCTCTATCATGGCCTCCCAGTCAATCTCCAAACTCCCTCAATCACGCCCTTCAAGCACATCTCTGATTTACACGATCGAGGCATCCACATGCATTTCCAAACTCGCTCGATTGCCGCCTCCAAGTGCATCTCCAAACTCGCTCAATCACGGCCTCCAAGTGAATCTCTATACTCACTCGATTACGGCATCCGAGTGCAGCTCTCAGTTCACTCAATCATGCCCTTCCAGTGCTTCTTCAAACTCACTCGACCACGGCCTCCAAGTATATCTCTGAGTTCACTCGATCGTCATGATCAGGCGCACCTCGAATTGCTCTTAAGTACTGCCATCAGCCAGTCCAGATATAGCGTGTGTAGATTGGTAGCTATATAGATACATAGATACATAGATGAGAATACAAACTGAATACCAGAGTTTTGATAATCGTTGAACGATAAGCAGAGCTATGAATTCCAAGAGCCCCAGCAGTATTCCCAAAGAAGAAGGGGTTTTTCCCAGACCGCTCTACAGTTATTCGAGGTGCTCCAAGGCTTGTCGCCGGCGCTCCCAGGCTTGTCGCCGGTGCTCCCAGGCTTGTCGCTGGCGCTCTCAGGCTTGTCGCCACCGTTCACAGGCTTGTCGCCGGCGTTTCCAGGTTTGTCGCCGGCGCTTCCAGGTGCTCCCAGACTTGTTGTCGGCGTACCCAGTTACTCAGAAGACCGGCAGGGATGTCCTCCTCGGGTCTGATACTTTCCTGAAATTGATGCATCAAAATTTACACTCCACCTCCTCTCACAGACTGCTGGAGGCTTCCAGTGACTAACATACATTTCGCTGATGTAGTGCAATGTAACAATGGAAAAGAGTTCATGGGAATGCTTTTGATCTTAGCCAACTCATTCGGTATACATGTTTTGAATGGCCTTTCCTGAATCCCTTTGACATAGAGCTGCATACAACACATGAATGGTACAATGAAACCCCACATCCGTGCATGGACGCATGACAATCACATTACCAATTGGGCTTCAGCACTTCCAGAGATCACCATGGCAATTCATAGATCCATGCATTGCAGTACAGGTGAAACCCCATATGAAGTGATGTTTGGGAGAAAGCCTTGTTGAGAAGATAGATCTGTTGTTCACGGTTCAGAGTGTGCTATCGAGGATGAAGATATTGCTGTGGATACCAAACAATATTGTCATACACAGGATGATATGGCACTGATTGCAGAATACATGGAGTACTATGACTTCAAATTTGATAGTACTCAAGACATTATTCAACAACCTCCAGTAGATGATATTCTGCTCTCTGACACTTCAGTATCAGCACATTTGGTGTCAATGGCTATGCCAGTAGTCCCTCCAAGGCTTATTCTCACCATACAAATTTAACCACCACCAATTCCAATAGCTACTTATACATGGGTATCCACCTTACTTGAAGCCAATAGTAGCCAGAATTGCACAACTTCACTAGTAGCTCCACCATATCTTTCTCCATGTTCAAATGTAAATCAACAATAATTATTCTCACACAATTACCATTCCAGTTCCAGTCTCCTGTGTTCAACACCACCAAGTCCTGAACAGTCTCTATATGCATTGCGGATACTGACATACATCTCTTCTATGGCCACTATTTCAACTGATGAATTGGCCAGGCCAGGCCACTTGACAATTCCTCAGCTTGACCTAGTATTATATACCCAACAAGAGCAAAAACTGCAAATCCGAAATATTAGACTGCAGCACAAAATGCAGAAACAGCATGCAAAGCAGCACGCAATCAACGTATTACTACCTGGAGACTTGGCTAGTCTGAAAATACCAAGAGTAGATAGTGTTGCTACAGGCAATCAACAGGGTTTGTGCCACGATGTGAATCAATCCAGACTGTATCAATATCAATTGCATACCAAATATCGTTTACTTATCAATACCTATACTGTGAATACACTTTTGAGAGTTCCATTCTCTGCACAAGAAGAAATTAATTTAGAAATTCTGCCTCTTTCAGCAGGCAATGATGATGGTGCCAGCATTGCCAAAATGCCCGCAATATTTCAAAAGAGTGTCACACTACATGTAGTCACAGCTTTGGAATCCCACAGTGAGTCTATAGGGATATCATACAATTACAAGATGCTCTATACTAGAAGATGTAGGTGTAAGAAAAACCAATGCTAGTTTGCTATACATTGCCTTGCAGATGAGCATGACTGTGGAAATCTGTATTTTCTTGCAACTCAGACCGAGATGGCCATCATACTACATCCTCAAATCAGGGCTGATGATGATGGAGAATCAGAAGAAGACTGGGAAAATTGCTTGGGTAACCCCCATGCTGGCAATCCTGCCAGAGGTAGAAAACATGGTGGTGATGTTCCAGTACCTGGTAGGAGGACGAGAGAGAGGCATAAATAGTCCATTGTATTTCAGTTTGCGGTTTTGTTTTCTGGTTTTGTTTGGCCATTTTGTTTTGCTGTTTGTGTATACTTATGAAAGTACAATAGTGTAATCTAGCTCTTGCCAGTAGTCTCCCCCCCATATCCACCAAAGTTATGGGTGTATACATGCCACTTTCTGGCTCGTGCCCTTCACCAAGTCACACTTTGATTCATGCCTCTCTCTCCACTTTACAATACAGCCTACTGGGTGGTACAGCATACCACTTTATACTACAGTTGACTGCATGGTAAAGTTGAGGACTTTATCTCACAGTCTACTGAGGTTCATTGTTCCGTTAGCTGGTTCACAAAGTTGACTTATTCGCAAATCAGTCGACTTATTCACAAAGCAGCCGACTTATTCACAAAGCTGATTTCTTCGCCGTTCAGTCGGAACATATACAACACACAACCGGAAGTAAAACGACGCTTCCTGTAGGTTGCGCGTCAGGTTACGATCGCAACTGCTAAACTCCCACAACTTTAGCCAAGGTTCGCCCGTGTTTGACATCCATCTCGACCCAGTGAGCTGTCAATTGGGAGGTTAGGAAGAGTTGATTCTGTTGCCTGCTAGTATACGTATTTAAGCTAGGAATCTGTAAAACTCGATAACAGGCTTGCTTTTGATACGGATAGTGCCAGTATACGCGTTGTGTTGCGATAGTGAAGGGGAGAACCGTGTGTATTGGCTATAGAGCGATGACTGTCTAGGTACAGGTCTAAAGGTCCAAGATTTGTAGGGAACGGGAAAGAGTAAAGTGTGAAGTCTAAAAGAGTAGTCATGAACCACATCTATCAACACGTTGTTTATAGTGATTAAAAATAACTAATTATCATAACAACCATCTTACGATATTATATGATTGCTATAAATCAATTTGCTCACGCTAAACGCTAGACGCATTGGAGGCGTATAGTACATACCTCGCACATGTCCCACAGCTATTAATGAACTACAGGAGAATTACGACTTATGATTTCCTCCACTTTCTAACTGCCACAGCTCAACTCATAATTTTCCAGCCTCGCAATTTCCAATCAATTTCCACAGTTTAAAGTCTCCTCTTCAGGTGTGTACATGGAACATTGTCTTTCTCTTGTTCGGTCACCGTGTGCTGTATCTTATATTTCTCGTCTCCCAGGACTTTCACTATTTTGAATGGCCTATCGACTGCACGAAGAGCGGGGTCATCGAGCCACACAGTTTGACCCTCCTGAAATATCGACTCGGTAGGATACTAAGAGAGCGGTAGTCAGAAACGTGGACAGATGGTAGAGCGGGAGAGGTTACATCTGCGGGATTTGGCCGCTGGTCTACTCGAGGGCGATAATTAAGCTCTTCGCGTCCATCGGCATAGCGATTGTTATTCTTTGTCCGTGTTTGTGAGTAAACCGCCATATGTATAGATAGTTTGTTATGTCTTACCGTAGCCATAGTTATCCACAATCAAACTTGAAACAGCGTATCGCCTCTCAGGTGCATTATTTTCAAGTTGTTGCAGTCTAGTGAGGCTTTGAAAGTCAGGGTGTGACAGCGCCAAACCTTGAACAATATCGGAAAGCCTTACTGCTTGGCGCTCGAAATCATTAAGAAGCTCCTAGGCGCGCTCATCTGCTTTTGTTGGCAGTTGCGTATCTCGGGAACGTGCTTCTGTAGGTTTCGGAGATATCCACTGTTTTGTTCGGGCGAAGAGCGTACTAATTTCTTGAAGCTCTTTTAGTAATCGGCGTTGATCTGGCAAAGCAAGGCTATCTAGAAAACGGCCCGGAAGTCCGGCTTCGTTTTCGCCGAGAACAAAATCACGAAGACCTGTCGAGGTCCGAACTACCCGATCGACTGTAACATTGGACACAGATTTTGGGGCGATGCGTTTGATATACTCGCCTAATTCTCGAACAGTTTCCGATGTAGGAGGCTGAGAAACAGTGATCGTGAACGAAAATGCGGCAGCGGGTGCGATATGTGGAGTCTGGTCAGGTTCGATACCGGATGGTTCGAGTAGGAGGGGCCGTTGATTAAATAAGACAGGTGTTTGTATGCTTCGTTGATGTATACGACTAGGAAGCTCACTGAGTCGAACAAATCTTTGTTCTCGCAGCACTGACCGGGTTTCTGCAACGAAGAATCGCGTGAATGAGTATGGCCCCGGTGATGGTGTTTTGCCATTATCTGGGGCTGCTGCCAGCAAAGATAAGCGCCCAAGTTGTCCACTCTTTGCGGCTAGTGTTGCAAAACAACAGTCCAAGATGAGGAGCACATCTGCGCGAGCCTCCTGTAACGTAGGCTGGAGGCGAAACCAGTTAGCCTCCGGACCACCCGAACCCTTTCTGAGGAAACACAGTTAGTCTTTTTCCATTTAGATAAGATAAATCCTCAGAGGGAAACATACGCAGACCATACAGCCCTCTGAAGATCAACACTTTCATCTCCATGGCCGCAGTAGTACACGATAAGAAGGTTGTTCGGACCATCGTTGCGGCATTTGAAATCCACTAAAGCCAATTCCAACATATTGTACGAGTTCTCTGAAGGAATTACGAAGGTTTCCGTCTCATAGCGGAAGTCGTTCCGAAATAATTCGTTCACAATCTCAACTTCCGTTTTGCAAGGCGGTTCAAAATCGTCCACTTCCCAATACAGGGTAAGGACGCTGGCTCTGTCGTATTCAGAACGCCCAAGAAAAGCGCCCATGAGTTCATGCTGCAATGTAGCTCTGAGTTCATCGTCTGGATGTTCGGTGTTGCTTTCGCTGCTCTTGGGAAGCATGTTGTCGTTTTCTGTTTGTCGTTTCTGGGTTTTCGGTATAGTTGATAAGAAACTTGGCCTCGATTTTGGCTCCCGGTTGTGTAGATTTGTGTTGCACGTGCTAAGCTGAAAGTGGACCTCTCACACTTTCACCTTAGTTTTATCTCGTAGCCTAAGGTTTACACCATATCAAGTAATTTTGGTAAATCGGCCATAAATATTTTATCACCAGCTACTACAGAAATAATACCACTGAAAGAACAAATTTAATCGATGGAGCTCAACAACCCACCTGCAATTCTGAGTGGCCCTCAAATGCCTCAGATAGCGGCGCATAATGCAGTGTGTCGTATGACATGCACAAAGCACTGTGCACAATGTGCACAGCCTACTGCATATTCAGGCGCGCGATCGATGGTGGCCGTCGGCAAACTCTCGGATAGTTTCTTTCAAGTTTGATCAAAAGCCCCTAATCTGGATGGCAATCACCGAGGTGACAAGAGACTGACTTATCCCAATTGTCTCTTCCACCCATACGCCCCATTTCATGACATAGAGTTCAATCACAGCACACATGAATCGCCATATTCTCGACAAATCAGGAGGAAATTTTCTTTTCTGGGATTCACCAGCAACAAGGACTAAACCTGGGACTTCTGGGGCAAACAATTTGCTGGACTTTCTTGCCGCTGTCAGTCGACCCACGGTGTATTATCATCGCTTGATAAACCCAACATTTGTCGGCCAAGGAACATCATTCGTTGTTCATCGCTGCGAAGACAACGAAACAGGAACTATTGTTGCTGTTAAGAAGCCGCTACCGGCTGAGAACAGTTCTAATTCCGAACCTGCTGTTAGTGTCGTTGATGCGATTTTGATGGAACTGAAGATTGCAGCACATCCAGAATTCGTGGACCATCCACACGTCACCAAAACTTTGGGCTTTGAGAAGGACCCATTTGCTACCAACAATATATCGACTTTATCTCTGGTAATGGAATACACAAGCTTAGGTTCTTTAAAGGATTATCTCGGTACGTTGGATTCTCCCACCGACATTCAGAGCTGGAGCCATAGGAGGTATCTATGCAGAGACGTCACAGCGGGTTTGGAAGCATTACATCATTCCCAGATCATCCACGGCGATGTCAAGTTGGAAAATATTCTCGTCTTTTCGAGCGATCCCATGACTGGTGCATCACGGTATATAGCGAAAATTAGCGATTTCGGCAGTGCAATCGTCAAAGATACAACTTCTAGATTTATCGGTGTCAATGGGCCTCCGATATATCGTGGCACTCCACTTTACGTATCTCCCTTAGTCCGTCAAAGCATTGGTCCATTACCATTTCATCTTTTACCGGCTTGCGATCTGTTTTCACTGGGCCTCGTATTTTGGAGTATATTCCAAGGTGCACCGTATTACCAGCGTAGCTGGAAGAATGATCACGAAACGGATGAGGGTTGTTTGGATCGTATTGGGATTCAAGGCCTGCGAGACCGGTTCGACGAGGTATTCAGGCCACTTGACCAGTGGGGCGTGAGTCTGAGCCCCGCAGGGGGTAAAGCCTATGGAATTTTGGGAAGGGTGGTAGGGACAGGACACCCCTCGGGCTTCACAGTGAAGAACTGTCTGAG
>Ga0307515_10000750_pt1 | contig 75161 bp, 88 predicted proteins | sample 17_EM_MG_FD_194513 | JGI IMG/M metagenome (GOLD analysis project Ga0307515, IMG submission 194513) | Populus trichocarpa ectomycorrhiza microbial communities from riparian zone in the Pacific Northwest, United States - 17_EM | ecosystem: Host-associated > Plants > Roots > Unclassified | place...
TTGTCCTTGTCCTTGTGACTAAGTGTGCGCCCTCGAATCAAGCCGTGCAAATGAATGCCATGATGGTGGTGGTGTACCTCCTGGGTCTGAGACTTTCCACCATCAGGGAGCTCACCCGATGGGTGACTGTCTTCGGAGGTGGTAGTTGGGAACTTGCGTGCCTGATAGGGTACAACCATCAGGACCGCCGCTGAGGACTAGGAGAGAAAAAACTCACCCGAGACGGGCTCATCGCCCGCGAAACCCTGTTTCTAATACTGAAGCCCGACGCTGGACTACCGCTTGTCTGACTCGTTGCACCTTGTCCTCTCGACTCGATAGGGGTCGCTGCTCGGTGTACTTCAGGCGAATGGGGTTGTGCTTGTGCATCCAAGTTGGGTGATGCTATCGAGGCACTGTAACCCTCTGGTTCTGCAGGCTCCGGAGGCACTGGCACATGGCTCTCAACCGAACCGCCGGAAACAATGTGCCCCTGCCAGGGTCTCAACCGCTCTTCGAGGAGTTGCTGTACACGCACCATACCCTGCAGTTGCTTTTCCCAACGATCCAGGAAGTTGTTGAACTCCTTGTTGGTGTTGTCATTGTGCAAGCAAGTCTTAACGCCGTCCAGAAGCGTCTGCTGTGAGGGTGTGTCCGGTCGCACTACGAGTGCGAAGTCACTGGAATCACCCAAAAGTTGGGTCTTCGCGGAACCATTGGGAACTGTAGAAATGACGCGGTTGGTAAGCTGTCCGTACAATTCCGTTATGTTTTGTAACATTGAAAGCATGTTGGCTTGAGCGAGCCCGAACTAGATCGCTAATGTGAGACTATACTAACAAAGAGTCTCGGATTGATACTCACCTGTGCCAGATCCGAGCGGAGACTTGAGAGACCCGCAGACAGCTCCCAATGAGGGTTGGAGTCCGGTGTCGAGGTGCTTACATGCGTGGCGACAGTCTCGACTCGCTTCTCCAGTAGCTGGTAGTGGCTAATACTCTCCTGCGAGAGCTGAACTAAGGTGTCAAGCCGTGATGTCGTTTGCGAAAGGACCTCCGTTCGGGAAAGCAGCTCCTGGAGGTGAACGATAACTTCCTCCGTCACCTTCGTATCTGTTCCACTCGAGTTGGTGACAAGTTGCGAAATTGACTCCTTGAGGGTGTTGAGCTGTGACAACACAGTGAGTTGTTGCTCATTCGAGGCGCCATGAAGGCCAACGAGCTCCGCCAATCGAGATGCAGACTGAAGGAGACTGGTGTCTCGCTCCTGTAACCTCGACAGTATCTGAATGATCTCTTGCAATGTTCGTTCGGTATCCGCTTTGGTGGGCAGCGCGACTATATGCTCAGTGATACTGGACATTTGCGTCTGAACAGCGGAAGTGTGCTGAGAGGACTCCTGATAAAGGGCAAGGAGCTCCTTCCAATGTGCAGCCGACTCCTTAATGGTCTGTTGCTCGCTGGCGAGATGATCGAGTTTACCGGAGAAGGCAGCGATTTCGTTGTGGGTAACGGTTGGTGATGGGTCCTTCGCTTTGAAACTGGAGATATCCGCACGCACAACTTCCAGCTTCTCCGATGATGACTGGCAAAGAGTCAGTATTTCAGAGACAGTGGCTGAAGTGACAATCTGGTACTGCACCTGTTGAACAAGAACGACGAGCTCACGGAGGGCAGACAAGTGTTCTTCCTTTGCAACAGTCGAGGACATGGCGACCAACTGGGATTCCAATGCTTTGAGTTGCGAATGAAATGCACCCTCTCGGTCCTGGGAGAAGGCAGTCTGGAGGAGTTCTTCGAGATGCTTCACCGCACCCAAGGCACGGTCGCTGTCGGTATGGATGCGTTCGAATGCTACGGATGTTCCTTGGGTTTGTGAGTCTATGGCTTGCATGACCTTGTCCTGGTTCTCCTGCAGACCCTTGGACAACTGAGCGAGCTCATCCATCTTCTCTATAGTAGGTTTCAGAGACCCCTCGACCTGAGCGGCCACATCCTTGAGGCCGGTATGCAGCGGGGTGACATCGATCTCCTCGACTTGGGAGACCAACGTCGTCATATCTACTACGAGACTGTCGATCTTATCGGCGATATGTTGAGTCTGATCCTTGACGGAAGTAAGAAGACCAACTCTGCTGGCGAGATCAGAGAGCGCCGTCAGGGATTTATTGAACTCGACGAAATGCCCATCAAGATGCTCGCGCTTCGCGAGCTGGTTCGAAATGTCACACAACTCCGCCACCTTGGGGTGCAACCGCTGGAGCTCGCCAATCTCCGTAATTACGTTCCCTTCCAGGTCCTTGATCTTTGTGGTCTCCGTCTCCACCTTCGCCCCTAGGATGGTTATTTGCTCATCCAAGGCCGCAGACTTCTGTACAATGGTCTCCGACAAACGTGTGAGATTCTCGAAGCGGGCCTCGTAGGATGAGCTGGTGGCGTGCGACTGAATAGCCTGAACAGTAGCCAAAATCTCTTGTAGACGAGTCGACTCAGCATTGTCATTGCGGATATTTGTTATGACGGATTGGAGCTGGGAAGAGAAGATGTCGAGCTTCTGTTGCAGAACACCCACCACGGTTGAAGACGAGTCGGAAGAGCGAATGACCGCATCCAAATCGCTTGTTGCTTCGATGATTGAGCTAGTTTGGGTACGTACGTCTTGAACGTCCACCTTCAAGCCTTCTATTGCACCCGACGTCGCCATATCGGCTTTGATTTCCGCAATGAGAACTGAGAGCTCTGACAGTGCAGTGTGGATTTTGTCGAGTTGTCTGGTGCTCTCGATCGCAGCAGAGCCTTTATTGAGGGCGATGACCTGCGCTTCTAGCTCCTTCAAAGCAGCCAAGATTTCTGCGCCTTCCCTGGCTTCCCCAGTCAGGGTATGAATGGCATCAATCTTGGTTGCGATAGCACCAAGAGTGGTAGCATCGTCGCGAGTCTGCTGGACAATCTCATAGCAGCGAGATGAGACATGGTCCAATATTTCGGTAACACTCGATAGGGAGTCCTCAGTAAGTTGGGTCTCTGTAAGCTTTTGCACGACACCATGGACACCGCTGACGGCTGAAGCCTGCTCGTCTGCCTTGACGTCCAAACCTGAGACTTGCCCCTTGACGTTTTCAATGCTCTCTAATAGCGCTCTCCAATGGCCTTGGGAGCCATGGTGCAGGGCGATGATTTCCTTCAACGTCTCCTTCAACTCCTCCTTCTCATACGTCTCCTTCACAACCCTCTCGACGGCTTCGATGCGAGAAACGCTTTGAGTGGTGGCGTGAGCCACTGAGCTTAGCTGCGTGGCAATATTCCCCAATGTTCCCTCCTGAGCACCTCGGTGGGTGGCTTGTAATATCTCTTCCAACTTAGCAGCAACATCTGCGAGAGCTGCAGAGCTGTCCGCCTTCTCTTGTTTCAGAATGTCTGCAATCGCCAAACGAATTGTGTCAAAGCGGCCTTCGTGAGTGTCGGCCTTTTGAGACAGTGAGGCGAGTTGATTGGCCATGCGTTCGAGGTGCGACTTCAACGAGTCTTGATGGGTGCTGCTCATATCCTTGTAGTTGACGAGAGACTGCAGGATCTCGCCATCGTTGCTCAAAGAGCCCTCTACTCTTGCAATGGCCGTCGCAAGTGCAGTCAATTCCTGGGATAAAGAGTCGCTTTGATGGAGCTGCACGAGTTTATTGATCTGTTCCTCCAGAGCCCGCAACGCTGCGGTCGTGTCCCGACTAGCGACGTTAATGTTGGAGAGGTCAATAGATGGTTTCAACGAGTCCTCATCACGACGTTCTAAACGACAGATCTCATCAACCGCCTTGGAGATCGAATGCAACTGCGGATCAATGGCCTCGGTTCGAGCAAGCAGAGAGTTGAGACGTTCAGCGAGCTCCTGAATTTCTTTACGGAGTGTTTGTGACTGTGAAGCAACTTCCTGGTGCGCATTGAGGAGTTCATCGGCTCGCGCGCAGGCATAGTTGAGTGCCTCTTCCTTCGCTAAAGGTCTCATGTCGATGACAATCGCATTGTGAAGGGCCTGTGCCTGAGCTTTATTGTCCTCCTTAGAAGGAAGAGTGGCAATAGCATGCTCAATGGCTTCCAAGTGACCGCCGATTGTCTCGTGGCTGTCGTGATTCTTGAGCGAGCGCTCGAGGCGAACGAGAGCGGCCGCGATAGAGCCAAGTTCCTTGATTGCCGCGTCTTCGTGCCTGGCAACGAGGAGCTTATGAATTTGCTGCTCCAATGAATGCAGGGTACGCGCAGTCTCTTGACTCGAAGTGCCGACATTGGACAAATGAGTAGAGATAGCGATATCGTCAACCCGGCGCAGCTCTGCAATGGTATCACCGACGGAGTGAAGTTGAGACTCGACAGACTCGGTCCGGGTAACCAGAGAGGAGATGTTGTTCAAGACCTCTTCGAGGCGGGTATTCTGGGACTGGGACTGAGTAGCATTATTTCGCTGCGCTTCTAGGATCTCATCCGCTTTTCCACATGCATAGCTGACGGCACCCTCTTTGGCAAGTGGCTGAAGGTCAACAGCAATGGTGTTGCGAAGGACTTGAGCTTGCAACTTGTTATCTTCCTTGGAAGGAAGGACGGCGATAGCATGCTCGATGGCCTTCAAGTGCCCTCCGATCGTATCGTGGTCCTCGTGGTTCTTGAGCGAATGCTCCAAACGGACAATAGCGGCGCCAATGGATCCTAGCTCCTTGGTGACAACGTCATCTCGTCTAGAAGCAACTAATTTATGGACCTGCTCCTCTAAGGAACGCAAAGCACGGGTCGTCTCTTCGTTCGAGACCCCAATGTCGGAGAGATGAAGGGAGGACGCGAGGGAGGCATCACCATTGGTCTGGGCGTGTCGAACGTCAGAGATAGTGACGGAGATCGAAGACAATTGAGATTCTACGGCTTCAGTGCGAGAAAGGTTCGCGGAAACATGCTTCGAAATCTCGTCAATCTGGGAGCGCTGAGAGTGCGAATTGTTGGAAAGGTCACGTTGAACATCAAGGATCTCATCCGCTCGCGAGCAAGCGTAGCTGAGCACTTCCTCCTTCGCGAGCGGTTGTAGGTCGATTGAAATAGCATTCCGTAATGCCTGCGCCTGCGCCTTATTATCTTCTTTAGACGGTAATTCCGCGATGGCTTGTTCAAGAGCTGTCAAGCGGACATCCAAGGTCTGAGAATGCTGTCCTCCGGAGTTGTGGAGATCGCGAATTTCGTCAATCCTCGCGCATGCATATGAGATCGTTTCGCTCTGTCCTTCCAAGCGTTTCAGAGTCTCCTGCTGTTTCTCCGAGAGTTCATGTTGAACTTCTCTGAGTGCTTCACGAGCATCACGATGAGCCTGTCAGTTTGTCAGTCGACGACACGCTGCGGAGTGTTTAACGTAGACTAGCCTGCTGCGAGTGATCCAAACCGTTGCTGACTGAGGTATGCAGTCCCATAATGGAGCTCTGGTGATTATTGGCCTTTTCGTGTAATGAACCAGTAGCGGCGTCGATGAATTGGCGGTGCTCAATCAAGTGCTCTTGAAGAGTCTCCAGCTGTCTCTCTGTCACCTTTTCGAAGGCCCGAGTGGCACGGATGTGGGTGTTGACTTCTTCTTTACGTGAGAGAGCATCTTGAAGGGATTGAACGACTTTAGCATGGGTTGCTTGAAGCTATCAACGGGTTTAGTACGAGCGAAATCCATCAACAGGACAAACTTACTAAGTTCTCGCGTTCCAAGGCGGCTTGATGATCCGAGGTAAGCTTCTGCAGATCGGAGTGAAGCCGCTCGTTGCGGTGTGTCAATGTGGTGTTCCGCTTTTCCGCATCGATGCGCGCCGAACGCTCTTCCTCCAACTGCTTCTTATGACTGGCTTCTGTTACTTTGATCTCGGCACGGAGATGACGTAGATCATTCAGCAGGACGTCCTCGCGCTGCAGTACAATATTCAGTTGGCCGGCGAGTTGCGGAGCCTCCTGAAATGGACATCAGACGCTGGTTTCTAATCGAGGTGAGAGAATGAGGACTTGCCGATTTACAAGCGTCAAGCATATGTTTCGACGTCTGCAACGCAGATTGCAAACACGACCTCCATTGGCTGGGTTGACTTGAGGGGTCGACTTGTTGGGTGAGCCACCTTGAAAGGCGAGAGAAGGTTTCCGAACTCTTTTCATCAAAGGATCCGACCATACTGAGTTCCGAGACGAGCGCTGCGAAATCCTGAAGAGCTATTGTGAGTGTATCCAATTCGTCGAAAGAGACATGTTGATAGGCTTCAGGAACCGGGAAGGAAATTGTGGGAAATGATGTAGGGACTGGTGTTGCAGGGAATCCGATGGGTGGTTGTTTCGCTGGTGCAGCCGTAGGCGTTATTTCTCCCTCCGGGTCTCCGCCTCGTGTTCCTGGGTTATCGGCTATTCGCAGAAGGAGACGCAAAGCCAGTTTATGTGCCTCCAATAACTCTTCTGCCGAGATTACTTTATGTTGTATATCGATATTTGGGTTTGCGGAGAGTCTGTCGTCGCTGTACGCGGAATTTGCGCGCCGACGATATGTTACAGGTGTCGTGTGAGCCGGAAGATGAGAGCAGTGTTCGCTGGGGACGTGTACGAGGCCATGGAGTCTATTGGTGCAGTTTGCACTCGTCTGGAGGTGTGGACGAGTGGGCGGAGTTGGAGGAGTCGGAGGAACAATGGTAGGGGTGCGAGAAGAGGACAAAAACTGAGCGAAATGAGGGACGAATGGATAAGAAGATTCGAGAAAGAATGAGTCGAGCTTGAGCGACGGCGCTGACGCTGGCGACTCCATTCTTGTTGGCTGGCTGGCCGGCCTGCCTCGCGCGGAGGAGAGGTCTAAGTACGGGAGAGAAAAGCAAAAAGCGAAACTTTTGGCTTGCCCTGAAAACAAGGTGCCTCTGCGGCTCCCTGTCCCTTTCGCAAAACGTGCCCGGAATATTTAGCTTAGCAGGTAGGTATATGACACGCACGCGGCGCCCCCATTTGCCGGTGACGCGGTGACGCTGGAAAGGGACGGACAGTGGCAAAAAAGGCCTACACACAGCAATGGTTCAAATACATGCACTCCAAATACAGATTGACCTATCAAATTTTGATCCGACAATAGGTCAATAGGCGAGGGCGCTAAGGGTTACTATAACCGGCGTGGTGGCATTCCGGTTATTCACACATCGCACCTCACCGGGAAACCTCCACAGTGCCCTCTGGGGCCCGGCTGGATAGAGCCTCACTCCAGAAGCGCATCAACGGCTCCCACTCACCCTTTTCAGCTGGCATCCCTTCTCTCTTGCTTCTAAACTTCTCCTCAATCACCCGACCGGTGAAGCCCTTGCGAATGGCGCTTAGGTCGACGGGTTTCAACGCGCTCCTGTCGCTCCCTGGTCTGTGGATCACGAGAACGGGTGTTGTACAAGATGATATGGTTGGGTAGGAGAGGAGGGGACCGGTAACAGTGATCACACTACCCAGGTTGATCCCCTTCAATCTCGACCATAGAAGAGCTAGTTCTATAGCCACTGAGCCACCTTGTGCGAAACCGAATAAATGGATTCGGGAGGATTGCCAGGAACACTCGGCAACGAGAAGCTCCAGGAAGGTGACCAGAGATTGTAATATCGAGGACGGATTAGGATTGGTCAAAAGTTCACCAAGGTCATCATAAGTTGGGTACCACTGATAAGCTTCTGGGTCATCTTCATCTAGAAAGGGGATACTACAACCTTCAATTGTGTGAATTGTAGCCTGCATTGGAATAGCACCTACGGGGTCGGGCCGCGAATAGCGAGAGTAGCCGTCTGGGGAAGCTTCAACGAGTGTCCAAGCTTCGTGAAGGGGACGTGAGTGTCTCCTAATGAGATGAGGTTGTTAGATACTCTTCGTGGGTCACCACCACGCACCAAATCCGTGAAACAAGATCAGAAGGTTCTCTTCAGTACCGTCAGTGCTTCCTGCGTACGCGAACGGGAGTGGCGTTTTGTGTCCTGGAGGGGGCGGTTTCTGTCGCAGCGATGGGGTAGTCGTGTGGATTTCCGGAGGCACGGAGACGATAGAAGTCATCCCTAGGATCCACCAGGATCTCTTGAATCGAACTGGAGAAGCGTTTCAAGTTATGACAATGCAGATGCAAACTTGGACCTGGCGACCTAATTGACCACAATGGTTGGGACCAAGGAGCAGTATCTAGACATTCTCAAGGCAGCCTACGATTACGATGCACAGGATACAGGGGAGGTTTCAATCGCCGAGGACCAGGTGCTCTTCCTCCTCGACGACTCAGATTCAGAGTCCGCGCCTTTCCCACCCCCAGCATCTCGAGTACCCCCGCTGATGGCCTGGTTAGGTGGTACAAGGTCAAAGTAAAGCCAAAGTCACAAGATGAAGAGGGTATAGTTGGTCTTGTCCCGGCCACTTATGTCGAACCAGTCCGTCAGTCCCGCTCCCGCCGGAATTTGTGCTGACTTCGTCCCCCAGGCGAGTCCAATTTGGATCGCCAAAGCTCTATATGACTATGAGGCGACCTCCGATGATGAACTCACGATTACAGAGGACGAGACTCTCCTCGTTTATGACAAGGAAGAGGACTGGTCCCTCGTCAAATCACAGACGGGCAAGGGAATTGGCTTTGTCCCGACTGCGTACATCGGCGAGGTAGGCGCCGCCCATGTGCTGCGAAAGGCCAGCGCTGATCACCATCCGCAGGGTGAGGACGCCGAAGACGAACCACCTGCGGCGGAACCCGCGCGTATCGTCGTCCCAGACTCTGTCAGTGTACAATATACCCATCCCTTCTCTACGGCGGTCTCACGATTTATACTCAGCCGCCCAGACCCATTTATGTTGACCCTGCCGAACGCGTCGCTGCGACATCCGACAGATCAAACATTGATCCAGTCGAGACGTGGACGGTATCTCTCCTTGACAAGAAAGGAAAGAAGAAGAAGGGCACACTCGGTGTTGGCAAAGGCTCAATCTATTTTGCCAGTGAATCAGACAAGGTGCCTCGTCTTTACTTGGTGTGCCTTTATTGCATACTGACGAAGAGTAGACCCCGGTTCAGCAATGGAAATCCGCTGACATGATCTCGGTTTCCTCGGACAAGAAAAACATTCGTCTCGAGATCGGCGGGCCAAACGGTGACACCCTTAGCTTGGTCTCAAAGGAGCACTATGATGCTATTGTGAGAAAATTAGAATCCAGTCATGTACTTTCGACGGATCCCTCGTCACCAACGACGGCGAATGGTCCAGCGTCACCATCTGCGGCTGCCCCAGTCAAGAGCGCCGAACCCAAGTCTGTTCACTGGGCCAATTCTCCCGACTCGGAGATTCCACCAAGGTCACCTTCCCCGGATGAGCCAGTAGAGGATGATCAAGACGGCACAATGGGCATCGCGCTGTACGACTTCACCGGGGATGCCGCTGATGAACTTTCGGTCAAGGAGAGCGAGGTCTTACTCGTTGTCGACCGGTCTAACGAAGATTGGTGGAAATGCCGAAATCAGGTCGGCCAGGAGGGCGTGGTTCCCGCCTCGTATATCGACTTGGACACAGATGACACACCTGCACCCGCACAAGAAGACTCTACCGAAGCCGATGTTGAGGACTCTGCTGAACGCGAACGGGAAGAGGCTGCTGCTGCTGCTGCCAAGCGAGAGAAGGAGAGGAAAGAGCGCGAAAGGGTCGAAAGGGAGGAAGAGGAGGAACGCTCTCGTGCTGCAGAACAGAAGCGGGTTGCTGAGGAACGACGCAAGGCGGACGAGCTCAAGAAGAAAGCCGCTGAAGCCGCCAAACAGCGTAAGGTAGACGAAGAACAGGCTAAGGCTAAAGCTGCCCGTGAGAAGGCGAAGGAACGTGGACGCCGACGGAAGAAAGAAGAGGAAGGCTCTAGCTCTGGAGAAGATCCTGAAGAAATCATTCGCAAGCAGCAGGCGAAGAAACGTCGAGAGGCGGATGAACGGCGTGACCCCGCCCTTCGTAGCAGTTTGGTCAAGGCTGGTCCTCCTCCTGAGCCTGGAAAGACGCGGGTCTGGCATGATCGCACAGGCCAGTTCCGCGTCGAAGCGGAATTCAAGGGTTTTGAGAACGGCAAGCTCCGACTTCACAAGACCAACGGTGTTACAATCGAGGTGCCCGCAGAGAAGATGTCAGCCGAAGATATGGCCTACATTGCGAGGCACACTGGGAAGCAGACCAACTCGCCCGTCAAACCGACTTCGCCTCGACCCAATGACGACAACATACCGCTTGCAAAGTTGCAGGCAGCCTCAAAGGCAGCTCCAGCCGTGTTCCCAAGTCGGCCAGACCCACAACCAAAGAAACGTGTCGATTGGTTCGAGTTCTTCCTCAACGCCGGATGCGACATGGATGATTGTACACGCTACGCCGCTGCCTTCGAGCGCGACAAGATCGATGAGACCCTCCTGCCTGATCTCAAGGCGGATACGTTACGCAGCCTTGGCTTACGTGAGGGTGATATCCTTCGCACCCTCAAGGCTGTTGAGAAGAAGAAGTGGGTCGCCAAATCAAGAGCGGAGGACCCTGTATACCAGCAACAACTTGAAGCTGATAGGAAATATGCTGAAATAGTACAAGAGGCCGAATACTCTGGGAAGCAGCCACCGCCGCCTCCCGGTCCCATTCCTCAGTTAAAGAGTACGAGTCCAGCCCCTAATTTGTTCTCCGGCCCAGGAGGTGTGCTCAAAGATAACACTCGGCGAGGTCGGCCATCTCCATCGGTCAATACGCGTGCAGCGTCGATCAATGTAGACAAGAGCGTTTTAGAGAGCGCTTCAGCTCAACTCGTTCGGGGGTCATCGCCTGCCACAGCCAGTCCAATCCAGTCCACGTCACTTCAACCTGTCGCCGCACCGAAACCGGTAGCCGCAGTCGGCTTTGATGATGATGATGCATGGGCAATCCGTCCAAGTTCGACTAAACCTACGCCTGCTACCTCTGCGACCCCGCCAGTTGCGCCTGCATCTGCTCCTCCTGCTCCTCCTGCGCCTGCACCTGTGGCTGCACCTTCCATTGCCGTGCAACCACCCGAGCGACCACAGACAGCATCTACCATTCAGTCTCCCACGCTCACGCCAGAGCAGGACCTGCTGGCCAAGATCGCTGAACTCGCCACTTTGCGTCGCCCACCTTCTGCACCCGCACCCGCAGTTCAACCTACTGTCGCAGTGCCTCCTCCCGTTCCTTCAGCAACGCCACCTGCATTTGTTCCCAGTCCAAGTCTAAGCACACCAACGACGTCATTCAATCCCAACGCTCCCCGAGGACCATTTGCGCCGATCCCGGCTAACCAGTCTTTGCTCAAGCCACTGGTTCCAACAAATACTGGGATGGTAGGGTTCATTCCTACACGGTCAAATACAAATCTATCCCCATCTCCAACTCTGCAGCAGCAACCTTCGTTCCTCAACTCGCCATTCATCAACCAATCACCCACCGGGATCAATCCTGGCTTCACTGGATACCACCAGCCACTCGCGCCACAAGCCACGGGCTTTACCCCATCCCTTAGTCTACAACCAACAGGGTTCGTACCCTCACAACCTACCGGTATCTCTCCCTTTATGAGCACACAACCTACCGGGTTCTACCCAGGCTTTGGTGGTATGGGTGGTGCCAACACTGGAATCCCCCCAGTACCCCCGCTCCCGAGCAGTAAGCACTCTGATATACCGTCGGGATCTTATGCTCACCTTTTCCCAGACTTCTCCTCGTTTAATGCGCTCTCTGCCCCTCCGCAGTCACTCTCACCACCCCCTCAACCGGCGGCGCCGAGCCACTCACCCGCGAATGTTTTCGCGTCCATGAAAGCGGGCAACTTCGGGGGTGAAGAGCAGCCCAATGGAAGTCGTAAGTCTCTCTATGGTCGACAGTATGACAGTGACTTGACTAGCCCCGTAGAAAATTATGACGCTTTGCGAGGGAACACTGGCCTTCAACCTCAACCAACAGGTTGGGTCCCAGGATTCCAACCGCAGTTCCAGCCCTCTTATGGTAGCCTCCGTTAGCCTGCTCCTCGGACACTTCCATGTCTACTCTCGTTGGCATGTACCGTCATGTTTAATGTATTCTGACGCTGCAATATATTATTCTATGGATACATAATACACAAGAAAGAACCAGCCTGCGACCAAGGAGGACATAAGTCCACAGTGGTCGGGCAATGAACGAAGAATGCAGAAGGCCAATAATGTTAGGAACAAGGCGGACAGTCTAGCAAGGGTTTACTCGAAGGAGGACAGATCGGAGGGCTATACGAATCTCCGGAGAGATTTCTTTTAGTAGTAGGTCACAAGTCAATGGGTACAACGCTGGAAGATAACGGGTAAACTGGGGAAGAGAGTGAGACCACTGGAGTTATTCGAAGTCTGGTTGACGTACTATTGTGTCATCGAAGATGCTAAAACCTTGCAGAACCTCAGCGACAACAGGAGTCCAGGCCGCAATATTTCGGCCTTGCTGGTCCGGCTTCAATTTGTTGAAGTCGTCCAGAATCATCAAGCCGAGCCTAGTATAAATTAAGACCGTGGTCTGCAGAGCCGAAGGGGGAGACTCACTGGATCAGGCGGTCCGAAGCTTGTAGACGAGTGCCAGCATTGTTCGGTCGCTTGTCAGACGACAGCCGTAGGAGTACATTAACAAGTGTTGCAGCACTACTACTCTCTTGTTTGAGCAGATTCGGCGGGTGCCTCATAAAACCTAGAAGACCATAAGCCGAGCTGTAGGAGGTACTGGTCCCAGATCACTCACCGACACGCCATAGTCCATTCCTGACCTCCTTATCTGCATTGAATGATCGTGCAAATTGATAGCTGGCATCCAGGACCGACATGAGGCGCAGTAAATGCTCCGGGGGAATCGTCTCATAGACATCTTCATTTTGAAGCATCTCGTGTGTGGTCTCGATGAGGAGCAACTGGAGAACACATTTGGTGATGATTAGTGCGAAGATGCGCTTCCGATTACTAGGCGGGTGGCCGGATGATGTCGGTCCTGGTTGCACAGGGGGCGAAAGAGGTGCAGGGAGCAAAGCAGCATCGGTTTGGTCTTCAAGATGTTAGTGCAGCCCCAGGAATGGGATCGGATTCGGGCTTACCTTGCGTATCAGCCTGCTCTCCTTGCTCGACCTCAGCCCTGAGGCTTTCATCGAATAGCTGGTATGGAGTTGTTGTCTTGAAAAGCCATACAAATGTTGTGATAACTCGTTCCCAGTCCGCAGGCGAGAGCTGACGAGCGTTGTTTTGCAGGAGTTGTTGGAGGCAAGAAGTGCCGATCCGAGCGAGTGTATCATTCTCTGAAGCCCAAAGTTAGGAGGAATTTCGAAAACGAGAACATGGAAATATATACCTTGGCAAATGAAGGTCCGCAATAAGTCCAACAAGCCGTCGAGGAACCGTTCAAGAACCGCGAAGTGGTGGGTCCACAGTGCGATTACATCTCGCAGAGCTTGTATCATAGTAGTCGATATCCAGACGCTCATATCCTCTTGACTATTGAAACGAGACATATCCTGTGGCCCGGATTTGAGAACTGCGAATATTGGGAAGATAAGCTCTTTGCAAATCAAATCCCAGAAATCCGGTGGGAACTCCTGTCCATGAGTCTTCAGAGTGCTGAAGAAGGTATCCAACGCCCTAAAAGAGGCCTCATTAGTGGTCGGTGTCGAGCGATCTGTCTGGTCACTTACATCCTTCGAACTTCCAGATCGTCGCCATTCATGATAATATCAAAGAAGCTGAACAGCATCGGGAACCAGTATTTGATCATTGGGTCGTCCGGTTTTGCTACTTGCCCCGGTCGCGCACATTTGAGGCCACTTTCTGGGCTATCCAACATTTGCTGAATGAGACCTTTGAGCATCGAGCTGGCAACTAAGCTGATTCGCTGGTACTTGGTGACTTTGCAGAAGTGCGTGATGCAAACCGTGAGATCGGCGAAAGAGCCGTGATGGACGATAGAGTCGAAGTGGTCCTTGTTGACCTTGGTGACGATGTTAAAGGCGTGATTGGAAATCTCCTCTATAGACAGGGCTCAACCGACAGTTGCAGCAAAGATTGTGGAAGGACCAACCGTTCAAAGACTTGGACGCAGCTGCAAATACACCAAACATGGTCCTCCAGCCGGATCGTAAATTGTGAACACGAGCTTGGATCATCTGTTGGAGGCATTGCAGTACCATGTCCCGGGCATCGGGATTGGCGTTGTGGATCATAGCGTGCTCGAATGGCTTGAGGAAATCTTTTTGGAACCTGAAGCTCGGCAGCTCTTCCTTCTCCAAGAAGCGCATAGCCAGTTGTCGCAGAGCGTCAAGGGCAAAATTGCTGATGTGAATGTTGCTGTGGCAGCAAACCTAAAGACAAGGTATTAGTAGGGCCAGAGTTGAGCAAGCGAATACATCCCTGGTTGAAATGCTCCCCAATGATCACCCACATGTTCACCCACTCGATACGAATACGCTCCATGTTATAGGCGCAGACTTCCACAAGTTTTCGTACTGAGTATAATCTGGGGTTGTCCGACTGTCCAGAAGATTGAATTTCTTCCCATGAAACGTCGCTCAGTGCTTGGACGTAATGGACGATGGCAGTCTGAGAATATCAGGTCAGAACAATTCGAAGAAGATGATCTGCGAAATCACTTACTCCGCTCAAGTTCTTGCTCCAGGAGAATATCATATCTGCAGCGACGGTTATGTGCCTTGAGCGACTTTCAGCGGCGAGTTCCTCGGCAGGGTACTTCTTGGACCGTCTATAATGTTCTGTCAACAAGATGGGTTTCCAAACAGACACTACAGCACCTACCCCTTCTTGTCATGCAAGTCGGTTCCAGCCCCAATAACTTGCATGTGCTCCAGCTGGCTGACACACATCAAAACATCCTTCCAACTGCCCTTCAACCACTCTCCATTCTGGAGCCCAACATCGAGCAATGCCCTGACGGCCTCCATGTTCTTGGTCTTCATCTCTCCCCAGTTATTCAAAAAAGTGAACTTGGCGAGGGTCGTAACAAACGCGTTGCGCTCGAGCTCGAGGTCAAAGACGCAGGCAATTCGAATGGAATTGCGGAAGCCATCCATGCACAGCTCTACTATCTCGATATTGTCCGATTCTTGCATTGGCCCCGATATACCGGCGAGAAAGGACATCCAGGCTACTTCGAACATGGGACGGACGTGGACGAAATGTGAAGCGCTGAAGAATTGGTCACTCGCTTTGCCTTTGCGCTGAGCGCGCATCATCGTCTTGAATAATGCCTGCGACAACAATGAAAATTGGATTCCGCCAGCTTGCTCAGTGATACGTACCTCCGTTCTGCTAGCCATGCCGTTCGATTGCATGACATACGCCTCCTTCTGGAAATCGCGTCCAACATTGACGAGGACGGACCCCAAACCAGTCGTCGTCTGCTGAGCAAGACCAACCTTGGCCTCGACCTCATCCTTCATCATAATTTCGTTCGTCAGGATGTCGTCGTAGATGGCGTTCAAGAATTCTTTAGGTAAGTCCCCTTCGTCGTTGATGCCCCGGTTGTTTTTAATGAACTCTTCCTTGGTCATGCGCTTCTTCACCTGCGGGCTGTGCTGATCGGTGTTAAGCATGATAGTGGAGTACGCGAGAACGTATGCGGTGGCTATATGATATCAGTCGGATTTGCTACGAACCTAAGTTCTCAACGGTACGCACTGGCATTGGCAAATGGAGTTTCGGCATTGCCCGCAATGTATCGATCGGCAAACTTGAGCATGAACCGGTCAATCTTTTGAGCCTCACCGGGCAGACGGAAAGATTGCAAAAAAAGCCGAAGAGCGTCGACAAATGGGAGGTTCGTAAAGTCGAGCTGGTCGACAAATGCATGCATGACAGCAATATTAAGGTCCTCTCTATTCTAGGGTCAGTACATCTGCGAATTTTATTCAAGCCCGACGACTTACCCCTCTCCCAAATACTCTCCGATAGTAGCCTTGTTGAGGCCCTCGGTGTGCAAAAGGAATGCGGCAATATCCGAAGGTTGGGAGCTTGCAATAAAGCCGGCATCTATGAGCGATTGAACACCCTTGAACTTAAACATCAGCCCAAACCCCTTAAACCTAACCAACACCACCCACCCTCTTCGGCTTGAAATTGAACTTGCGAATACCCTCAAGCAAGATCGTCTTCCGCTGCTTGGCGCTCTCGAACCGACTTGGATCATCAACGGCAATGGCCAAGTCCGAAGTATTACGTCTCAGATCGATACTCCCGCCTCGTACGGGGCTCAAGCGGTCCAGCCCGCTCTCCGACGCGTCAAGCCGCTGGTTGGGGTCCTCATGGATACTGGCACGGGACTGCATTTGTGAATTACTCGCGACGGCTTCAAGCTCGGCAGTTTGACTTTGACGCGCTACGATGCCCCACGCTACGAGTGACCGAAGCACATCGACAAGGGACTCGAGTGCCAGGCGGCGGAGACGAGCTTCGGAGAGGTGCGTATCCGCTGGTGTGGTCTCTGCCAATGCTGAAGTGGTCAGGGATGGTGGTAGAGAGGGTCGCCCCGGCGTGGAGGGAGCTGGTGTTGTAGGCGTTTGGTTTTGTTCTGCTGCTGTATTGCTTTTAGATATTACTTGGTGAGCACTGCTAATCTTCGAGAAGATGGCCATTAATCTATGATGAATAGTAATTAGTTGGTGTGGATTGGTACAGGGTACGCGAAGGGGCACACCGTTCATAAATATTCTCAATGGCTTCACGGTCGCAGTCGTAGTTCAGGTAGATCTCCACGAGTGCTTGCGGGTCTTGACATAGTCTCTGAAGCACGTTCAAAAGGACGATCTTCTGCTTGAGCGTGGACGTGCGCATCTCAAGAATCGGGATGAAGATCTCGTTGAAGAGGACCTCAATCTCTTTCTGGATGCGAAGAATAAGAAACCAGCTTCGCCTGATACAGGGTAATTGTACTCACTTTAAGCCTCGTGCGCATTCCAGATAGCACTTTCCAAAATATCTCTACACTTGCCTCAAAGACTTGTGGCACCGAGCTAACAGCATTTCTGCTTAGACTAAGGCAGAGATACTGCTTTATCGCCTGAATAAATAAAGTGGACTCGTTTGAAGAAGCCGAGAGAATTACGGCATTTGGTGAGACGAAGACAGCCATGTGAGAGTTAAGGATGGTGAGGACCAGATGTAACGACAGCAATTTCGATCGCATAGGGTGAGATTTGAGATCCCGTTCACTGGAATTTTGGGTTAGCATTTGCTGGCGGGAGATGCTGGCATCGAACCTTTCTGTTGCAAGGGGCTTCATAGTTAGCTTGCAAAGAGAACGGAATACGAGGAACGCGTCCTTGATGAACATATCATGTGTGCTGAACGCGTGCGGTTCTCGATTCCCCGAGTCGGAGACACTTGCGGTGTTCGGAGCCCTGGACAGAGAGTATCGGTCGACGGAGCAGGTAACAAGACGAAACAAACTTACTCGTTTTCTAGACTTTCATCGTCCCCCTCGGGTGGCAATGAAACAGCAGCAGCCGCAGCCAGATCTGAGTCAACAGATGTCGAGGAGCCAGGTTGGTTAATATCATTGGTATGAATTTTGGATATATGAGTGCCTAGGTCCTCATTCGAGGGGTTGAGGGAGGAACGTGAGGTGCTTGTGGGAACATCGGATGGGCCAATAGGATCGGTGGATAATTGACAGCGAGCAAAGATATGATGCATCATCTGAGTGAGACTACCCTGAGCTATATTTTGGTTCATGGGATCCTGGCTGAGGAGGAAGATATTGTAAACAGTGCGGACGGCTTTGAGGAGGGACGAGTGGTGGACCAGAGTATGGGGAGAGAGTACGAGGCCCAGTAAAGCCTTTACAATCTGCAATGAGACTGTGTCTGGAGTGGACTCTGTGTAGCAATTGGTGATTGTGTGAGTGACGATGTCAGCAAGGGAGGTGTGAAGATTTGTGGTAGACGCCGATGGGGACCCTGGAGGAGATGCATATGCGTTTGTGTGTGGAGTTGCTTCGACGAAGAAAGCGTAGGCGGTGAGTTTGGCAATGCAGTCCAGCGAGGCAACTTGGAGCTTGTCATTTTTTGTTTCGCACGCTAAACGGAGAGGTTCGAATATCTCCCTAGGTTTGTCCGCACCCAGACCCTGTCTGAGCATGTTGAGGGCATGTTCTGTTGCATCGCGTAGGTGCTGACTTCGTTTCGCTTCTTTTGACTGGGCAATGATGTCGAGTGCTGAGGTGATGAGGACGACAGAGAGTGTCTGACCCTGTGCGAGGGTCAGGAAACTCGTTGTCGACGGCCGTCTTTGCGCCACAGACGCGGCCGCTGAGCTCGACATCGAGAAACGTGGCGGAGGGGTCTGCACCGACGCTGGTACATGGTTATTATTGTAACCGTTGGTGTTGAGAGGCGGGAGACGTGTTGGTGTATGTGGCTGGGCGCTACTTGGCGTCGACGGAAGGGGCGGCGGGGAATGGGGGACTTCAGGGCCTCCGTTGGTGATGCCATTGGATGAATTTGAGCCGTGTTCTGGACTTGGACCATCATGGAGGCTGACCTCCTCAAGCGTCTCTTCCACGTCGTGCGTCTCAGCAGAAGTGGCCATGTCCAACGTTCAGCCTGCTGAGTGCAAACACCAGAAGAAATCGACATTGGACATTGTGTCACTCAACCACACTACCCACGCAGCAAATAATGTGTACTGTAATATTCTTGGGATGATAGGATGATGGCCCCGCTGCCAGGAAATTTCTCCCAAGCGACCATATTCTCGACCATGTCAAGCGTCCCAACGTCCGCGGCTGCAGCAGTCCTCGTTCAATCTGAACCACTTCCAGAAGATGCAATCCCAATCAGAGGTCCTGATCTCACTAAACCACTCTCCCTCACAGAGCTCCTGTCGAGCTACCAAAGGATCGGCTTCCAAGCATCGAGCCTCTCCACAGCCGTGAATATCATCCAAAACATGGTATTAATCACCTACATTCCCCCTAGATGAGGTCGGATTCCGACTGATAGATCAGCGCAGATGGCGTCTCTCGGACGTACCAATCACTCCAGACGAACCAGACGAACTACTGGACCCACAAATCCGGGCATCTACAAAGTGTACTATCTTTCTCGGATTCACGAGCAACCTCATGTCCTCAGGCCTGCGCGAAATATTCCGCCTCTTGGTGCAGCACAACCATGTATCTGCTATAGTCACCACCGCAGGTGGCATCGAAGAGGACTTCATCAAGTGCCTGGGTAAGACCTACCTCGCAGATTTCAACCTTGACGGAGCTTCCCTCCGTAAGAAGGGCTTGAACCGTATTGGAAACCTCGTTGTGCCAAACGACAACTACTGTGCATTTGAGGACTGGGTTATCCCTATACTTGACCAGATGCTCGAGGAGCAGAAGACGCAGGGAACTGTTTGGTCTCCTTCAACTATCATTCACCGATTGGGTAAGGAGATAGACAATGAGGAATCAGTATACTACTGGGCGTATAAGGTACTCCCTCCTATACCTATTTCCTTGAATTATGTTTATTCGACTGTAGAACAATATCCCCGTCTTCTGCCCAGCCCTCACAGACGGCTCACTCGGAGACATGATCTATTTCCACTCGTACAAGAACCCAGGGTTGATAATCGACATAGTCAGCGATATCCGCCGTATCAACGATATCTCCCTCAAGGCGAAACGAGCGGGAATGATCATCCTCGGTGGAGGAGTATGTAAGCATCAGATTGCGAATGCTATGCTTTTCGTATGTCCGAAGTTAACCCCCACCATCTGGTGTTGTGTTGACAATCAGAATCATAGCGAAATGGGGCGGACTACTCAGTGTATATCAATACTGGCCAGGAGTTCGACGGATCAGACTCAGGTGCGCGTCCCGATGAAGCGGTATCATGGGGAAAGATACGAGCTGGTGCGGAGACTGTTAAGGTACATTGCCACCATTCATTGAGCGAAGTTGCTGAGTATCCGACCAGGTCTTTGCGGATGCCACCCTTGTATTTCCTTTGCTCGTGGCGGCTACCTTTGCTAACGGAGAGCCATAAGTGGACTAAGGCATCCTCATATAGAGAAATATAGGCGACAAATAATACATAGTTAATGAAAGCCCACAACTGAGTCAGCTCACCATCAAGTAAAACGCTCCAATCGACGCACAGACTGTCAGTTCGGTGAACAGCCTGCACCAGGTATTCAGAGGGATCCTCGCGGTATAGCAAGACCCTTGCATTCAATAAACCGTCCAAGACTGGTCTGTTTGTCCAGAAGTGCCAGTATAAGGCGCGACCCTGGAGAGCGGGACCCGATGAAAAATGTAACTAGCTTCGTCTTCACCTCTCATTGACTATGTTGTTCGAAGAAGAATGGAGGCCACACGAAATGCAAATGTATGTGAATGGCCAAGTAATTGGGCCGGTAAATTGTGCCTTGGTCCATCTCGTGAGCGCCGTCCATGTGAGCTCCAGCACCGTAAGAGTGAGCTAGTCTAAAATGATAGATTCTTGGAGGTGATTGGTCATGTATCTGAATACTGAATATATTAGAATAAACAGAGCCCGAAGGAGCCATTACAAGTGAAATACAGCGTGTCGGAGAGTAGAGATCGTCCCAAGGGCATCTTTTCAGGCAGCTGCAACCGTTTCAGGAACTTTAGGGACTTCGAGCTTGGCCTCTGATACAGGTGCAGTGGTACTGGGCTTCGCAGGTTTGTCCTTGGAAGTTGAAGTTGAAGGAGCCGGAGGGGAATTACTCTCAGTCTTGGCTTTCTTCTTCTTCTTGAGCAGACCTAACGCGTCCAAGGTCAGTAACCTAGCATATGGACGAGGGAAAGCCCTTACCAGCCACAACGGCGCTTTTTACGTTGTCTTTGATCACCTGACTCTGCTCAAGGTACTCAGTATCATCGAATCTTGCACGTTTGACACCTGCACTAAGTACAGGGTTCCCGTCTTTGTCGAGGTCCTTGCTGCCGCCGGCGTTGAGGCCGAGTTGTTTCTCCAACACTTCCAGTTTGGCTTTCCGTGCTTCCGTTTCTGCCTTTTTACGCTCTGGTTCAGCCTCCAAGTAAGCCGCTAATCTGCAACGCAGGGGGAGACGAGTTCGTCAACATGGTGCGTTGCAAACTCGGCCAAGATAGGCAAGCACTCACTGCTTCGCTTGCTTGAGAGTGCTCAATCTTCTACCAGAAAGATCGCGGCATGAATCGTTGTTGCTAGTCTTCTGGCTGCTCATCCGTCCACCCGCCGCACGCAGCTGCGAACCGAAACCACCCTTGCCACCTAAGACGGGCGCATACAGCCTGAATGATACTAAGTCGTCTCCATAGTCGTCCTCTCGTTGGACCAGCTCCGACAGTTGAGTTGCAGGATCCGCACATGGCCTTGAAATTGGCGCAAGTCGGAGGTTGGCTCCAGCTGGTAGTGTTGGATACTTGTCCACAAGCAAGCCGACGAGATTCCACAGCTCAGTGGACGGTGGAAGCGTCAGAGTGAGCGTTGGGAAGGGTGCAAAGGCAGAGACGATAACGGTGACCATTTTGGTAGCAGTTCAAGCACTGGGCGCTTACAAAGCAATGCCACCAAGTGGCAGGTTTATTCTAGATTTGAGTACAGAAACGGCATTCACGTATCACAAGGACCTGGAACGAACTATGTACCCTGGAACGATGTTGGGCGTGCCTTTGGAGTTGACCGCTTAGGGAGATACTGAGAATCTCAGACTGGGCAAGGTGGCTGCAAGGTGGAGGCGGATAAGCCTGATGGTACCCTTGGCGCTGCAGCCATTGATGCGGTCGGACGTATTCCATTCACGGGGACCGACGGAGGTAATGAGCAGAACCCCGGAAAAATAAGATGCGTAGCAGGCGTGTACACCCTTTGGTGGACCGGCTCGATGACCATCTTGATAACATTCTCTTTGTGATTCACATCCGATCCAGTCGACATTTTGTCTACCAGCCTCCATCCCAGCCTCAATACTTCTTGCTTTGTCTCGCCTAATCGGGGTGCCAGGTTTCTCTACCTTATGAAGGGGCCTAGGACCAGCAGAACCTACTGTGTCAATGTTTGCGAGCACAAGGCAACCCACCTCTTATCAAGGGGCGTCACTTATAGCTTAACTGGAAAACGGATCGAGCCCCATCACTTGCCCCCGACTTGAACTTCATAACCACGTGGATTGATAAGTACCAAACTTTAGTAGCCGGATTCCCCGTATCGATCAACTATTGGAATTGGTATAGTGCTTGGACGGTATAGTACGACAGAGTCTCATCTGTTCTACTTGGTAAAACTAGGATCTCTCAGGACATAGAGGGGTTACAGAGGGGTCACCAGGGAATCCCATCTGCTGCCACTCCGGTCCCGCCCGATCCTCCTCGGGCTCTCCTCTGGTCCCAACCTCCTCCCTATCCCAACCTCACCTCACCTCACCTCATCCACATCCCATCCACAGACATCCATAGACATCCTACCTACCCTGTCCTCGTCCCCTCCCGTCCATCCCACCCACCCATTCCATCCTATTCCATTCCTGTGACCTTCCGTCCTCATCCAATCCCGTCCTTTGAATTCACTAGGAACCCCTGGAATGTGATGAGGATGGTCAGATTTGACATGACTTCTGTCCGTGTCGGACAATCGTACTATGGAGCAAATTCCTATTGGAACAACGTGAACTCCTTGCCGGAGGTCAGTAACGTGAATGTCTCCACGATCTTCGCCCTCGTGAGCACATAGAACGAGCTATATAGGTTTGTAAGGCAAGAGGGGATGGGCGTCGATCGAGTTTGTCCAAGAGGTTCAGGGAATACCTGAGCGGCAAGTCGTCAGTTAGTTTATCTCTGGTCACGCTAGCTCTCGTATGGGGTGGCGCCCTCGATACCGAAGGATAGCGCCTTTCTGTTCATGTACATGATATTACTTGAAATGAATGGTGTTCTGTAACCAGAGGTCGAACATGCAGCGACCACGTTATGTTTAGTATCCCTCCGGCAACGGCCTCGCGCTTCTGTGGTCGTCACCGATTCCTGTTGTCGAGATTGGGGACCTGAAGACTCGACGAGTTGGCGGCCGGGGCAAAGTCATGGCCCCAGTACTTATGTGGAGAGCGTCTTTGCCTGATCAATCGGAAGCGTGGCAGGTCGCGCTTTCAGAATCGAACGACGGAACTTGGGTCACTGCAACTTCGCGGGTGGCGCACTGGGATTCACATGTTGTAAATATCAAACTGTGATTGCGTCAATAAACCCTTTTTATACACTACATTCTTCGTAACAGTTCCTGCTTCTTCTTGTGGGAGGAGAACTTTCACCCGGGAATATATACGAGTCGGGGCGACTTTATTCGGATCGTATTATTCGATTGTTGGTGCGTCGCCGGTCGAGATTTTGAGACTGAGATTCGAGCGCGCTGTCTCTCATCGGGTTCGGGTCATGCTGGTCTGGTCACGTCGGCTGCTGGTCGGGGATTTGGGTTTGGGTTTGGCTGCTGATGCTCTATCTGGACAAATGCCCACGTGCCCCCAGGTTGGGGAGGGACTGAACCACCTCCCTGGCACAACGAATAGAACCCTAGTGGAACGAAAGGGTCTCCAAGACTCCGACTTCAGGCCGCTGTCAAACCACAAAGACAGGAATGGCAGCGCAGATATTCTGGAGTGACAGATATTCTGGAATGACAGATATTCTCCAATACGGGTAGTCCCGAAGATCAATTCATGGCCTCAGGGAACGGTACGTGCATACTCGTGCACACCGGGTGCCTTGTAAAACCAATTCCTCAACAGCCCTTGGTCGTTATCTTGTATGGCAATTTGCTAACCTTAGTGGATGGGTGCGGTATGGGTGTGGTGTGGGTGTGGTGTGTGTGAGACGACCTGGGTGTCGGTCATTTAGGGGAGTTGGGCGGAGACGGCCTATTAAAGGTCGACCAAAGCAGTCTCCTCCATGTGTGCAGACTGCCTGCCCTCTTCCTCTTCACCTACCAGACTGTTCAATTCGCCTCCCATGAAGTTTGTCGTGCTCATTTCAGCATTTCCATTTCTGCTTCCAGTCGTCGCTCTTGCATATGACCCATCACCTCTACTTGCAGATGATGGTCGCGACTTGTCCTTCCTTTTGAAGCGTTACGATGGGCCTGTCCCCATCCTCCATCGAGCAGTCGAAGGAAAGCGCCACCTCGTCCCACGCACTCTCCAAGTAGAGGAAGTCCCCGTTCGCAGAGCCCTTAATGGTCTCGTCGAAAGGCAACGATGTCCCGATGCCGGGTACGTACCCTGCCCTGGCGGCGGTACCCTGTGTTGCCCGGCGGGTGCAGTATGCGGAGCTGGATCCTGCTGTCCAACAGGCAATTTGGTATGCACAGGAAATTGTAAGGGTCGCTTTCTCGTTTCTTCGTTCTTCTCTTCGCTCACGCACAAGTCGTTCTTCAGGTTGCCCAGATGCCGGAGGAGATTGTTGCCCGAACGTTGGGTGCTGCCCAGCTGGTCAAGTGAGCGCGTGCACTCTACTAACGATAATGCAGTTTCTAATTCAGTGTTCCACAGGCCTGCTTCACTGCGACTAATAAAGCTATTGGTTGCTGCCCTCGTGGTCAAACCTGTACAACCACCTCTGGTGAGTAGGCCTGGTAAACATAAATTTGGATCACTGCTGAACCTCAATCCACCTAGGATGTGAGGACCCGACATTTGTGCAGTGCCCTGGCGAGACCTTTTGTTGCCGTCCTGGTACCAATTGTAGCCGTGATGCAGCCGGCAATGCAGCTTGTCTCGATCCGACTGGCGTGACCCTCACTCCCAATACCGGGCGCAATTCATTTACTGCGACTCCGACTCCAGGAATTAATGGCAATAATAATAATAACAATAATGGCAATAATAATAATAATAATAATAATAATAGCGTTCACAATGACAATAGCACCAATAACTATAATAGCCCTAACAATATCGGCAATACCAATAACAATAACAGCCCTAACAATATCGGCAATACCAATAATAACAGCCCTAACAATAACGGCGGTATCAACATCAATAGTGGCACTATCCCACAAGTCGCTGTGACTTCGGGTTTGATGGTGACTATAGCGTTTTTGACTGCCTTCTTGGTGAGTCTTCTTACCTTTTCACACAAAATTAGTCCTGACCCAACACTCCACCCAGCTTTAGGCTTCTGTTCCTGGACGGTTCAATTGGGTCTCTTTTTCGCTTCTGTGCTCGAACTTCTCTCTCGGTCTTCGTGTCGGAACCATGGAGTGCAGTGTGCGAGCCTCAGCGCTCCGATTGTTACAGCATCATGCGCCCGTTTATAAGATCTCGATCCCTGTGTTTTGTAACTTATGTCTTTGTCGCGCCACGGGTATTTTCGTCGTATGAAATTCTAGCACTTTGGGATCGGTTTTGTGCTCAGTATGGTTACAATCCAATCCTTATGCGTCCTTTTGTTAACCTGAACGACTTTTGTTCCGCAACCAACTCCATCCGTATAACGTCTGATAGGGCGTTCGGGTATTGTTTCACTCCTTCAAAGCCTTTGAAATCTCGGCCGAGGAAGGATGAGGCTGTGGTCTGTGGATCATACCTCACACCTATCGAGGTCGCTCTTCACTTCGGGTCCGTGACCCGCGGCTCTGCTAGGACTCCAAGGACTTTCCAAGCGACAGGTTTGAGCTCCTCCGATGATAAAAAATGGATTGGATTGCAACCATTCGAGCACAAACCCGATTTCAAAGTACGAGACTGATGATGCAAAAAATACCCGTACGCGCTGGGACTGCTACAAACACACAAGTTACCAAACACAGGGATCGAGAAAACGGGCATATGATGCCGTCACAATCAGAGCGCTGAGGCTCGCACGGCAGATAAGTTCGAGTACGTAGGGGAGAAATGACCCAGATGAACCATCCAGTGTCGAGCGTCACATTTAACATTCTTGAGAACAGAGGCCTAAACCAAGAAGGCACTCAAAAATGCTATAGTTACCATCAAACCCGAAGTCGCGGCAACTTGAGGGAGTGCAGCACTGATTCTGATGATGTTGGTATTATTAACATAGATAATGCTGTTCCCTTCTGGAGTCGGAGACGCATTAATGGTTTTGGCAGAGACGATCTGGTCACCAGTCCGATCGAGACAAACCGCATTGCGGGCTGTATCGCGCGGTGACAAGTGGTATCAGAAGGACAACAAAAGGTCTCGCCAGGGTACTCCACGAGTGTAGGATTTGCGCAACCTGGGTGGGTTGAGCTTCAACAATGATCCAAAGCTATCTTTACAAGGCCCACTCACCAGAGGCGGTAGTACAGACTTGCACGAGAGCAGCAACCAATGACTCCATTAATCGCAGTGAAGCAGACCTGTGGAACACCGAATCAGAATCTCACCAAGCCATTAGTAGCGTGGACGCGCCCACCTGGTCAGTTGGGCAGCACACACCGCTCGAACAGCAATCTCCTAGGGCATCTGGGCAGCCTGAAGAACGGCTTGTGTGTGAGCGGAAGAGAAAGGCGAAGAAACGAGAAGGCGACCCTTACAGCTTCCTGCGCATACGAAACTGCCTGCTGGACAGCAGTATCCAGGCCACAAACGTAACCCGCCGGGAAATACTGGGTAGCACCAGGCAGGCACGTACCCGGCAGCGCGACATTGTTGCCTTTCGACGAGGCCATTAAGGGCTTTGCGAATGAGACTTCCTCTACTTGGAGAGTGCGCGGGACGGTGTGGAGCTTTCCATTGACTGCTCGACGGAGGATAGGCCGGAGCAGGCCCATCGTAACGCTTCAAGAGGAAAGGCAAGTCACGACCATCATCTGCAAGTAGAGGCGATGGGTCAAGTACAAGGGAGACGACTGGAAGCAGAAATGCTGAAACGAGCACGACAAACTTCATGGGAGGTGAACTGAACTTGCGGGTAATAGGTGAGGGCGAAGAGGACAGGGAGTCTGCACACACGGAGGAGACTGCTTTTGTCGACCTTTAATAGGCCGTCACCCCCTAACTGACTGACATCCAATCCATCACACGCACACCACACACTCCTCACACCCATCCATTGACACCAGCAAATTGCCATACAAGCCAGCACAAGGGACGTCCAAAGGCTGCTTAGCGTTGGTTTTACAATAGGTCAACCTGTGTACGACTTGGAAAGATCACGATGATAATCCCGAACTGTTCCCTGAGCCCATGAAATGATCTTCGGGGCCACCGTATTGTAGGAGGAAATCTGCCACTCTGAGAACTATGGCATTGGGTGAATCATATCAGTATTACCGTATCAACGACGACCTCAAACGCCACCCGAGTGCCCTCAGGAGTCCACGGATGTGATATCCTACGTCAAAAAAGTGAGCCTATTGTTCTATTTTACCATTATAAGAAGGGAGTATTTCGAGGAGGCGACGAAAAACATTGAAGAACTCCGACTACACAAGAACGCTTTCCAACTTTGGAAAGGCTCTTCACGGGGATATACTGTACGTCTTCCACTACGATCCAAAGCTCCACCTGATGGTCATATAAGCGCTCATGGACGTGGTGTGTGTTTCGTGATCATGAATGACTGGGCCAGAATCGAAGGTCGCTTTTATCTTCGAGTCTATCGGCTCTGCTAGGATTCCAAGAATTCTCCAAGAGATAGATGTGAGCTCTTCAATTCTAGACGTGAGGTCAGGGCGCATCACAAGATCTCGATTCAATGCAGGGACAACGGAGGTGAAAACAATCACAACAAGAGCTTACACGACATGAAGCGGCTGATTTGCTTCTCCCTTCCAGACCCTTTTCACGAAACTGGATATTGTGTTAATCCCGGCCTGTAACCAGCGAGCGCGCGAAGGCCAGTCTTTCTACTTGCGAATTAGGTCCATTGATCACCCGCGTGACTTGTCTTTATCCAAGCGACTTTACATCAAAAATGCATTCTCCCACGGCCGTATTTAAGTCTTAAATAAAAACGGAGAATGACATCATTGGTTTGACCTCTTGTCTAGCGTCCCAGCTGGCTCCTTACCTCTTTTCGACTCTCCAAGGCCCTACGCATCACTGCTTTGCAGCAGGAATGCGTTTCCTGTGCAACTTGACCGTTATGAATGTCACCTTGTTCCTTGCATTTCCAGTGGCCGCCGTTTCCTCCATAGGACGCAACTTTGAGACTCCATGCACTCGCTCAGGTGTTAATCAACGACGGGTCACCTCCCTGGGGCCAGAGACCACCAAGCCAGAAGGGATCATCTCCAGAAGAGATGATACGTTCAAGGAATACTGACGGTCTGGATTTGGAACAAAATTTCACTCCCTCAAGGGACTTCGTCACCGGCCAGTGAGTAGAAGTAGTACCTTAAAATTGAACTATGGTTCGCCTATAGTACTAATGGGTTGGCGAGATGAGGAGACACTGGCGGATCAAGGACACACCATCATAGGTCGTCGCCTAAATGGGTATTGTTTCTCAGGGGTTGTGGACCTCGACCACGCAGTCAAGCTCGTATACTACCGGCAAGAACCTCAGAGGACCTGGCTTGCTAAGGAACTTCTTATCCTGGCGCACTCGGCGCCTTCCAGTCCAGAATTCCATGTCTGAGGCTGGCAGAATTGCATGCACAGGCCAGATCTCAGGACAGTTGAGTAACTAGTTCATGTTTGATCATCGAGCGACTTTCGCCATAAAGAGTCAGTCTCATTGAACCTTGAGTCGAATAGTTCAGTAGCCAGATTGAATGTACCTGAATCGAGGCTGAAGCTCCAGTCTATGCACCAATCTCAGGTGCGATGTGCGTCCTGCTACCATGGACAGAGCGTGCAATGGCTCCCCTTGGCTGATCACCTGATGACAACCGTGAGTCGGGCAGCCAACGATTCGCCACGAGCTTCGCACATTCGAGTGGCTGGGTAGCCAACGTTCCGCCTCACCTATTCACTTCACTGTGGGATATGAGTGAGTCGGGCAGTTTCTTTGACTCCAACCACATCTCTCTCTTTCTTGTGCACCACTGTTCTTCCATCACAACTGGTCGTACCTGACACAATCTAGAGGATCAACATAGCATAATACCCAGGATATATTCAGGCCCGGAAACCAGCCTGTAACGTTTGCCGGTCTCAAATTTTCACTTCCTTGTTCTCTTTGTCCAGGTGGTCTCTGCTGTTGAGCATGGATTTAAATCTTGGGAGCGACGCCAACCTATTTCTTGTCTGGTCTCACTGTTCCATGGCCTAGGAAATACCTTACGACTCCATACTTCGTCGTACACACGGTTACTTCTCCAGCCTTACATTCATAGTTGATACCACAAGCGAGATCAAATGCTGGGCTATTAAACGTTGTTTGAAACGCGGCTTGATTGGCAGGAGACCTCAATTCTGATGTTTACGCCCACCCAGCGCTGGTGTTTGCCTTCTCTTCGGCCCCACTCCGTAATGTCTTCCAACGGAGGCGTAGAGAAGAGGTGCACGAAGTGCGGAAAGTCAGAGTCCCAGCTCCGTCACAATGTCAAGCGATGCGCTGGCTGTGGTGAGGACGGTTTGCCCGTCTTATATTGCGTGCGGATATTCCTTCCTTCACTGCTGGAACTACGGTTGATCCAGACATTTAGAGCGAAGTTTGTCAAAGAGAAGACTGGGAGAACCACAGAGACATGTGCAGGAACAGAGAGCCATTGCCTTCGGGTGAAGATGGAAGAGTTTTACGTAGACATATTGGCTCCTGGTTTATGATCTATAAAGAGATGCTCGTATGTATTTCTCACGCATCTTATGGTTATCCTGACCTCATGGTCGATAGGAGTGGGCGGTCCACCAGCTCTCTCTGACTCAGACAGTCGACTCTGACTCAAACCAGCCGTATTTGGCGATCGAGCTGGATTATTTCTCTGGGGTCCCTCAATACGGTGCCCCTCACCTCTATGCAACACGCTTTACGATTCGTCCCCCAGCGGCGGCAGGGCAGAGCAGCCTCCCAGAGCCGTTCAGAGAGAATGGGGCGCAAATCATCATTTGTATACTGAAAGGGTGCGAAATTCTTCACAGATGCGCCAACGCCACCCTTGATAGCCTACAAAGCGAACCGCGCTGTACAAGGTGGAATTACGTGGTCGCCGATGTGATCGCACTTGGATTTCAAAACAAGGATCAAATGAGGGAGAGTCTACCTCTGGTGATCACTCGCCACAACCTGTTCGCAGAATTTGTGGGTGCAGATTCGCCCTTGGGAAGACAGCAATTCCCTCGCTTCGAGCACACGCCATCGGCTGGACTGGAAATAGCACAATGGATATGGATTAAAGACCCGGGGTTCGCTGCTTGGTTTGCGAAGAAGACAGGAAAGACCGTCGCCGCTAGAGCAGCGGAATTGGGGGCACAGGCGTCTCAAGATAGATGTCTCAAGATACTGCTCCAATGGGCTACGGACCCAGAATCACCTACGCTTGAGTACGCACACACTACTTATGCTCTTTTGATGCTAACTACTGCTGACAATAGAGACCTCAATATGGGGTATTCCAGCGAAGCCTGAACGGCAACATCCTGCTCAGTCATCGCATCGGTTTCACCGCCTTGTGAAAGCGAGACGACATTACCTTCCATCGATCTGATGCCCACGACATCTGGGGAAGATCCTTCGCTTAACTTGTTGACTCGGCTTGCACCGGCATGTGTAGTGAAGACGGCAAAGTGGCGGCTGGCAGATAACGAATAACCAAATATGGACCCTCGGGTCGGCAAATACAAATGGGAATGGAACAATAAAGGTCACCGAATATGATCTAACTCATGGCATATGCGAACATACACGAAGCAAAGCAAGCAAAGGGTTTATGCACTTTTCACCTCCCGAGTGCCAACGATTAGTCCGACAAGTTGGCCAATGTGGGTATCTATTACAGGGATTTCTTGTATATAAACCAAACCCCAATGGAGCACAAGTCCCTACGATTGCACGTCGGTGGTACAACGTATCTGGGAGTGTCGCATAGCAAATTGTGCTGGAGGCACACTACCTGCCATGGCTCTAGAAGCAGTAGCGCCGGGATAGGCGTTTCAGGGCCAGTCGACGCCGACCCGCGCTCATTGCCAGCTCTACCAATGGGACTGAACCCGCGCGTCATGTTTGGCCGGAGGACCCACTTGAGACCACCAAGGACGTGTGTCATCTTGTTTGGTAGTGCGTCGACGCATCACTGTACGACGGGAATCAGGGCCTGACTTGCCTACCCGAACTGAGGTACCCAAGGCTGGCGTACCAACTCTGGCCTATTGGTCTGTCTGTGGGCGCACTGGTTAGTCGATTTGGTACCATGCTGCCTCGGCGGAACGGTGGTGGAAGAACTCACCGATCCCATGGGGAACGCCATCGGTGCAGCCCGTTACGTGAATATCTGTGGGTTTATGGGCATTATGTTCGATTTGTTCGTCTCGCTAACTCACCCGTGTACGAGCTCTCATCAACGGAGGGGACGAGCTTCGAACACATGCACGCATGCTCGGATCACGAAACGTGAAACGGGTCACCCCGAAAGCTTCTCCCACGAATGTCCACCGATCTGCTTCGAGAGATGGGAGGTATCGACAACTGTAAAGGTCTGGGTCTGCATGTGCCATATGGAGTTGACTCGAGGACAAAAAGTTAGTACGTCATATTATATTGGGCGATAATATACTGTCGTTTGTGAAATTGAACAAGGCAGTGCGAGGCTGCTCGCGGCAGGGATCGAGTGGTGTCTGTATCTGTTGTGGAAGTCTGATTACATTATTTACTTACGGGTGCTAATATTAATTGGTTAGTCTGACTACAGTATTTACTAAGTAAGGGCTCTGCACCTGACCAAATGTCCAAATTGGTACTTGGACTCTCCCCAAATGGCTGGCCTCCGCCGCGACAACGCGCCTGGTATTCTCACTCCCATCCCATACCCCTCACCAACCTCCCTCGTTTCCTCGCTTCCAGAGAGCCCAGCCACCCGTCGGCCTTACCATTTCGCGACCCAATGTGCGACTGTCGATAATCCGAACCAGAAGGACCAGTATGGGTCGTCGAGCGTGCCAATTTACCAGACAGCAACCTTCAAGGGCATGGGTGGCCAGTACGACTATACTCGTTCTGGCAACCCTACTCGCAGTCACCTTGGTACGACACCCAAGCACGCCATTTCTTTCGGCCGCACACGCTAACGTACACACTCTCCACCACAGAACACCATCTCGCAAAGATATGTTCTGCTCAACATGCCTTCACTGTGTCTACAGGAATGGCTGCCCTTGACGTGATCACTCGTTTGCTCAAACCAGGTGACCATGTGATCGCGGGTGACGACCTCTACGGCGGCACAAACCGTCTCCTAACCTACATCAAGACACATATGGGTGTCATAGTACACCATGTAGACACTACCGATCCCACCTTAGTCCTCCCTCTTGTCGTAGCTGGCCAGACCGCCATGGTTCTGCTCGAGAGTCCAACAAATCCCCTCCTCAAAATTGCGGACATTGAGCAGATAGCCCTCGACGTCCACAGGGCTGCTCCAGAGGCCCTCGTCGTAGTAGACAACACCATGATGAGTCCGTACCTCCAGCGACCGCTCGAACTGGGAGCAGACATCGTCTACGACAGCGGCACAAAATATCTCAGCGGGCACCACGATCTCATGGCCGGTGTGGTCACCTGCAACCGCGAGGACGTCGCAAAGGCGAGTGGGTCCTCCCACCGAACATCCAATCCGACTTGGTCGAATCGCTTACCTCGCTGAATAGAAACTCGCATTCACGATCAACGCAGTGGGCAATGCCCTCACACCGTTTGACTCGTTCCTTCTCTTACGAGGCGTCAAAACACTCGCCATCCGTATGGACCGGCAGCAGGCCACGGCGATGACCGTCGCATCGTACCTGCACCGGCTCGGCTTCAAAGTGCACTACCCTGGGCTACCGGGGCATCCAGGGAAGGAGATTCACGACCGCCTTGCGAGTGGGCCGGGCGCCGTGCTCAGCTTTACCACTGGCAACAAGGAGCTCAGCGAGCGGATCGTCGGGGCGACACACCTGTGGGGGATCAGCGTCAGCTTTGGTGCGGTCAACTCGCTCATCAGTATGCCCTGTGCCATGTCGTAAGTACCCTCCTACCATTCTCTGTCTCTCCTTTAGTCGCTTATTATGACACATTTCTGTAGGCACGCCTCAATCGACTCTGCGACGCGTGCGGCGCGGGGCCTGCCAGAAGATCTCATTCGACTGTGCGTCGGCATCGAGGATGCACAAGACTTGCTTGAGGATCTCGAGAGCGCGTTGATCGAAGCAGGCGTACAGCTGCCCGCGCTCTTGCCTTCGGTCGCAGAGCTCAAGTCTCCCTTTGCGTACACGAGTGTACCCGCTGTACCCGTGGCTGTTTCAAGGAGTGGGAGCGTACAGTTCCCGAAGCGGGAGTGGCTGGTTTCGGCACCAGGCAAGGTCATCCTGTTCGGTGAACACGCTGTAGTCCATGGTGTGGTAAGTCGACCCGTACCTGTGTGCGTTGAATTATTTTTGACTCCGAGTTTGAAGACCGCGATCGCGGCTTCCGTCGATCTGCGATGCTACGGCCTCACAACCCAACGATCAGACAACAAAATCAGTCTCAACCTCCCCGACTTAGACCAGTGGTCTCATACATGGGACATCGATGCTCTCCCCTGGGACGCGGTGACGCCGATTCAAGTAGGGGACGACCACCCACCGCTGCTTGACCCCCGCTTAGTAGATGCCATCACTTCAAAAGCGTTACCTGATTCTGTGGAGTATAGCCGGGCGAAGAGCTCTGCAATTTCGTTCCTGTATTTGTACATGTCTTTGCGATATGCGGATCACAGGTACGTCCTCATTGCCTTTCCACCCTTTCCTCGGAAACTCCCTTACTGGTATTGATACCGAGTACATGGTAGGCCCGCGTTCGACTTCACTGCCCGCTCCAGCCTGCCCGTCGGTGCTGGATTGGGTTCATCGGCTGCATATAACTCGTGCGTGTCAGCCGCCGTGCTCCTGGCATACAAGCGCGTCACCCTTCCGCCCTCTTCCCCCCACTCACACCCGCACGGCGCGTCGACCTCAGCCGCGATACACATCTCGCACCAGGGCAGACGCGGGATCCCGACCGTGACCGCAAATGAGATCAACAAGTGGGCGTTTGTGGGAGAAAAGGTGATGCATGGCAACCCGAGTGGGGTGGACAACTCGGTGAGCATCCAAGGTGGCGCGCTTGCGTTTGCACGGGCGCATGGAGGGCGGAAGGGCAAGATGGAGGGCATTGGGGGGTTCAAGAGTGTGAGGTTCCTCCTGACTGACTCTAGAGTCCCTCGGGACTCGAAGCGGCTTATTATGGGTGTTGCGCAGAAGCTTGAGGAGGTAAGCCTGAGGGGGACGGGTCGTAACAAGTGGTAAACTGACGGGATGTTTCCCAGGACCGCGAGCGGATCCAGGCGGTGATGGACGATATTCAGCGGATCGCGGACGAGGGCGCGTTATTGCTCAGCGACCCGGAAGTACCGAGGGAGAAGGTGCTCCAGGGGCTGGCGTCACTCATGCAAGAGAACCATGCGCACCTTGTCACGCTCGGTGTTTCGCACCCGTCGTTGGAGAAAATTCGGGAAGTAACGGCCTCGTTTGGGCTGAGCACGAAACTGACTGGTGCGGGCGGCGGGGGCTGCGCGGTCACGCTTGTTCCTGATGGTGTGTTGTCTCTTCTTGATTCCCTGAATGGCGTTTGGGCGGACTAAAGCTGACGGCGGATTAGACTTTGCATCGGACGACATCGAACAGGTCGTGTCCAAGCTGACAGAGGCAGGATTTGTGCCGTACCTTACCACGATCGGCGGTAGTGGATTGGGGGTGCGGGACTGCTCGGGGAGTATGGGGGCGATCGGTGACGAGTTTTTGTGTAAGGAGAGTGAAGAGCTCGGACAATGGGTGGAAAGTAGGCAAGGATGGAGATACGTATGAAGGAAGGAAGGAAGGCAGGAAGGCAGGAAGGGTGACTGTGGGTGTTGTGGGTGTTGTGGGTGTTGTAGCTGGCTGTGTGTTGTTCGCCGTGTTCTGCGGCCTTGGTGGTGTGTATTGATTCGAGGTGTGTATTCCACGCGTTGTGCACGCCCTCATCCCTTCGGTCGGCTTGCTCCAGCCGAGGCGAATGGTTCGACGGAACGCACGCACGCACTCGACGTGTCGTACGTCGTACCTTAACCGCGTGTTGGCGCTGCGCACTGCTTTGCCTTAGCTCACCTTCGAGTCGGAGTCTGAGAGCTCGAGATGGCGATGGCGAGCGTCTCTGCCTCTGCCGTGTCTGGCGGTCGAGTCGGCTACCCGCTCTTCCACGACGCTGCCTTCATCAACAAGCCCGTGCTCATTCTTGACGGGGGCACCGACAACTTTCCGATTCAAAACAAATGGATAAGGTGAACGAACTCGACTGTTTTACTCGTCGTGCTTTGCATACTGGGCCTCGTTTTGCTGGGTGGAGGGAGCAGGAGGAGCGGAGGGCTAACGGCCCGCATTCACCGCACTGCGACCGCGTCGACGACGACGATGACGATGGCGACGACGGACACGAATGACAAAGGGCCACTGGTCTGGGCCGTAGCTTGACTTGGCTGACAGATTCGAAAGGATTCTCACCGTCATCGCTCATCTCTCATCTCTCATCTCTCATCGCCAATCGCCAGATGTGCAGTCGCCTTGCCACCTTGCCATCCTTGCCATCGTCATTCAGCGCCTGTGGCGTCCCCTGAGGGAGGAACGCGTTAGCATAGTTGCCAGTCGCCCGCCAGTTGCCACGTTGCTGATGTCTACTCTCCCATTTTTTATCTCTCATCTCTCATACTCCCATCTTCCATCTTCCATCTGTATAGGGTCCATCTCGTCATCGAGCAGAGCTCCATGGTGGCACGCAAGTGAGTCCATTTGCCTTATTCACCTCTTATCTTATCTGATTGATATTGATTGACATTCGATCCAATCGACAGGGCCTCCCGAGATAAGCGGCCTATGGGGCCCCCCACCTTCGTTCTGATGAACCTCTACGAAGTCCACTTCAATGTCCGTTATGACCACAACAACCATCCTATAGAGCCACCCCAAGGCTGTCCGGAATCCCTCATCCCCGCCACCGACGATCTCTCCACCTTCTTCGTCTGTATCCCCTCGCTCTTCCGCGTCCATCCTCCCACCCGCGAGGAAGAGTTGGGCCGCGTGCTACGGACGAGAGGAACGGATGGTGAGGAACGCGTCCGGGCACGAAAAGGCGAACTTTCCTCCACCGCCGCCACCACCGCCACTGCCCCGCACGTCCCAGCCGCACGAGGGATTAGTGGTGGTGACGATGACGACGATGACGATGATGGAAGCTCGGATGGTTCGGCAGAAAACGACGATACTCCAGAGGACGCCTCGCAAGCGGATAGCTCAGTCCCCAGTTCCGCCCCATCCGCACCTGCACTCACTCCCGCTCCATATCCGTACCCGGCCACCGCCATTTCTTGCAACGACCCGAGCTGGCCAGAGAGCCTTGCTGCAGCCCGTGAGCAGGCGCGGTGGCACTGGCACCCCATCCCAAATCAGCCTTGTCCAATCAACCATATCCAATTGCCAATTGGAGTGGATGTGAGTAGGGAGGAGATGGCATGGATTCAGGAGTATCTCCCCCGCGAGGATCTCAAGTTCGTGAAGAACTCACAGCATGGGTTCGATGATATGCGGAGCCGCCTGCACGAAGTCAACACCCGCAAAGGGTGCTACGTGCTGAACAGCTCCTCCACTCGTAGCAAAGGCTTTGTGTTTGTTTTCGACGTAAGTACCCTTCCGCCATCTACCCAGAGTCCTAATTAATAATCTACCTTGGCAGAATATGCTTCTTCTCGATGAGGGATAGTGAGTGAACCTGCCCCTTTGCGAATAACTCGTGTCCCCTGATGATACCGTCTAGCTGGGCCATCCGCCTCGCCGTTTGCAACATAGGTTGGACAGCCCATCCCACCTACTGTTCCGGTGAAGGCTCGTCTCCCTTTCTCGCTGATACCTATACCGGCGTGATTGGCGTTTACTCCAGCAAACAGTGAGTCCGCCTGCTCGCATTGGGTGACGCATTGGGTGACCAAAACTCTGTGTAGGTGGCCGAAGGTTCCTCCTACCTCCAAGGTGACAGAGGTGAGCTCCGAAAAACCTCTGCTTATGGCTTCGATGTACCTACAAATCCCGATAGCATTATGCTGCACAGATCAAGTTGTGTCATCGCATGCAACCTGGCACAAAGGGCCAATCGACAATATCTTCCCCTCCAACGAACCAGGTTGTCAATGCGACGGCCAGCGGCAAGGCAAAGGCAACGACAACGAAGAGGTCCATCAGACGCCAGACGGCAGCCCCTCATACACTAACCGATGCGAATCAGCGCCCGTCTCGCGCCCGTCGCAGGGCCGCTGGGACTTGGAGGGACGAACGAGAGATCAAAGCAAACACCGGTGTCCCTCAGCCCCACTGGATCGATAAATTGGAAGGTTCCAGTGGGGGACACAATGCGGAGGTAGAAGAAGTGGTGAGGACAGAGACTTGTAGTGCTGCCCTCAGCGCACTGGTCATGGCCACAGCTCGTCCCAGGGGTCCGGAGGGGCAGTACGCGAGTCAGGGGCCTCCTCAAAATGATCAGAATGAACTTTATAGTACTCCCCATAGGGACCCTTTATCCGTTCATCAAGCGCCCCGGCTTCAATACCATATTCCATCCTGGATCTCCATGAGCCCGCCATCACAGGACCAACCAGTTACTACCGATGCTCGAGTGCGAACGACTGAGGCACTCCCATCTCATCCTACGAGGTCTCTATCTCATGCCTCTCCCATTTTGCACCCCTGTCATCAATCCCCGGGACCACTGTCGCTTTCGTCCCCTCCGACGACTTACCCTCTATGCAGTCCCGGCTCAACATATTTCACTGCTCCCCGACCCTCGTTACTTGCAAGATCATTGAGTTGGATACAATGTCCGTCAGCGCCATTTACTGGACAGGCAGCCTCGGCGTTTGTTTCAAGTCCAGAACCGGCTATCCAGGCCTTCCAAGCGCCCTACCAGGACGGAGGCACTGTGGATTACCCATATCCAAACCGTACGTCTGACCCTCAAAGCTTCGGTCGTGCGTTCCCTTTGGCGCCTGACACAATACCCTCAGAGCACCATCAGCAACCACTGACGGCGTACACAGAGGATTACCATCACTTGACATTTGACCCCGGTCAGTGGTACATGGACCACCCACCTTCGGTCAACTCGTATTCGTCCCCTACATCGACTCCTTCATTTACTTCCGTCACGTCGTCGATGTATGCCACCACGTATCCTTGCAGTCCATCTGCCGAGGACGGGCCTGGCCAGTAAGCCCACAGGTTAGACCAGCTAGCGTCGGTCAACGATGAATACGATCTTGAACCCTAAACAATCGTTCGCGAATGGCCTCTCCCATGCACCCATTTTGTCCTCCATGCCCCCCCTTCTTTTCTTGTCTGTCGGTTCCCTCTGGTTTCTCGTGTATACTTCCCTCGCGTCACCGCGGATTCGATCTAACCAATGCGAAATAAGTATGAGTGAATGGCAGAGCCCTTCCCAAAAAATTCATTTTGGATCCTCCCCTTTCCCATGGATCATCGATCACGCTGCAAACCACGTTTGCTGCACGGTGCACAGTGCAATGCTTCAACGCATGAATATTAATGACACCCCTAGATAAGCTCCCAGACACGCGGAGAACACACTCTTTTATGAATGGCTGTGTACAGTTGAGGGGACCCACGACTTCTGTCAACACCCCATGAACGACCAATGACCGAGCAGGATGTGTACCAGGATCTTGCTCCGATATTGAATTGGGTGTATTCTTCTTTCTGCAATCCTATTTTGAGTCGAAGCGTGGGCCATAGTGGACGTGGTTATATATTTGTCTCTATGAGTGCGTCACCGAGTTGTGATTTTTGGCGTGGCTGGGGCGACTCAGAGGGGGGTAGAGTCACACAGCGACTGGTGCAGGTTGGGTGGGTGGTAGACTCTCCTCGGTCGGGGAGGTATTTGACAATTCCCTGTGTCGCTGCAGGAGACGGTCGAACATCTGCTTGTCGCCGAGCTCGAGCTCTCCGCTCACGACACCGGAGTGGTACACACGGAGGACAGTATCGACGTCTTCCATGCTCTGCGTCCTGACGTCGGCGAGCTCCTTGATCTTCGCCGTGGCGTCCTTGACCTGATCGTCGGTCATCTGTAGGCCGAGCTGCTCCACTCGCGACTTGACCGCGTTCCAGCCTGTCAGTCGGTGGCTACAAGTGGACAAGTGGCGCAGCGCAGATTCGTGCGATCATGCAATCAATATCAACATTCGTCAGTGTCGGCGAGACGGGACGATCGAGGCGGAAAAGGGAAGCGCACCCAATGGAGACATAGCGCGTGAGACCGAAATCCTCCGGCTTGAGGATCTCATAGGTCGCGGGGTTGTTTAGGATTGCCTTGGCGTGAATACCGGCCTTGTGCGTGAATGCGCAGTAGCCGCTATGAGATAGTGATGAGCACCCCATATCACAAGAGAACGAGATCGTACGTACGTGATTGGGTTCATGAATGGGATTGTGACTTCGACCGCTTCGGCGACCAAGTTCTCGATTTCACGAAGCATGGGCAGGTTGTACTTGGACTTGACATAATCTGGATCAGCGGTGTACAGGCAAGCAACGAGGCCACCGAGAGACGTGATTCCCACACGCTCGCCGATGCCGAGCACCGCTACAATGTGGAGTCAAACTTTGTGGTCCACGAGCGTGAGTGAATGCACTTACAAGTGTCGATGTGGGTAGCACCAGCCTCAAGAGCAGTGTAAGCGTTGGCAATAGCTAGGGGCGGAGGGCGTTTAGATGGCGATTTGTGAGGGAACAGCAAGACCTACCCATTCCAGTATCGTTGTGCAAATGGACTTCAATGTCACAGCTGACGACACCACGCAGCGTTCTGACGAGATCATAGACCTGACGGGGATTCGCGCACCCGACTGTGTCCGCGATACCGACACGGTCGACGCCGATTTTGTCTACGGTTTGGTAGATCGAAAGGAGGTCGACAAGGTCCGATCGGAAGGAGTCCTCGGAGGAGAATCGGATCTCAATGCCCTTGGACTTGACGAAGTTGATGACCTCGATCGCGGTCTTAGTGATGTAGGCCATATCCTTGCCATGAGAGAACTCTCTTAGGAAGGAGGAGGTACCGATGACGACATCGACACCATCGACGCCTGGTTTTAGTTTATGGGTGGGTGAGACGAGTCAGAATTGAAAGAAAAGGGACGTGGGAGTGTGCCCATCGGACTTACCGGTTTCGACGGCAATTCGGGCGTCGTCCATATGGCAGCGAATGTGTGTGAGAATCTTAGCCTTGAGATTGAGCCTGCATATCGCCTCGCAGTCGAGTCGAGATTGTTCAGAGGCGGCGGGTGATGTGAGTTCGATGTACTCGACACCAAATGCGTCGAGTGCTTTGGCAATTGCAATCTTGGTCTTGGTGTCGAAGAAGGCATTGGCAAACTGCTCGCCCTCTGAGGGGGCTCAATAAAAGATGCGGAGAGCGGGGTAGGGCGAGATCGGCGTACCTCTGAGGGTGGACTCGATGATCTTGAAGTTGGATATGTTTGATAGGAAGTCCGCGGCGCGATAGGGGTTGCGCTGTTGCTGGCTTCGCTGCTGGGTCGAAGACCCACCGTTGACACGGTTGTGGGAGGCGCCATTGGAGGTGTTTTTAGCTGGACGTTGGTCAACCTGGACCATTTCGCTTTTGTTAGGCGTCTGCTGATTTTCACTGTCGCACATATCGACCTGGGACACGACGGGGGACGAGGGGACGAGGCTGACGAGGCTGACGAGGGCGGACGAGGGGAACGGTTGGGAACAAGGTCGAAAGAGTCTGAAAGTACTTGTGGCCGATTGAAAGCTGCGATTCGCGAGTCATGGGCGACGCCTAAGCAGTCATTCCGAATCGGCCGAAAGAAAAAAGATCAAGTAAAAATTGGGAATTTAGAAATTTAGAAATGAAAAATAAAAATAAACCGTGTACATGCGTTAAAGATTCTCTCATCGTGGAAACAGAGAACACCGAGCTCTGAGGTTTGTGGTCGTATTCAGGCGCGCCTTGTAATGGCCTGGAAAATATATATTATTTATGTGGGAAGCAGAAAGCGGGAAGCACCACAGCACGTCAGCCACTTGGCTGTGCGACAGACGAGGTAAGTATTTGAATACCAGTCAATTGTCCTAAGTTCGAGTTCGATCAACACCAGATTTGAAGGCAAGGCACCCAATTGAATATTGCCTTTCCTGGTGCCTGGAAAAGCAGCTCTAGGAGCACCCGAGGTCGACTGAGACAGTGCCGACGGTGTCATGAACAGATGTAAAATATAATACCGGTTGGTGGCAGGTTGATGTAATGATATCATAGGCAGGGTCACACCGCGGAGCAGGGAGCTGAAACGACGAGGAGGAGGACGGAAGGATCGAGGCTGATACTGCCTATTTATCTGTGAGTGTGTATTTATTCTTTATTTGTCGGAAGAGCTTCCGGTTCCTTTCCTCTTCACCTCCTTCCCCCTGGCACCCCCTTATCCCCTTGTCTAAGGAGGGAGGACACTATGTCTGCCTTTCCAGACAATGTCAAGGACGCTCTCGTCTTCCTCAAGGCTTACCCGTACCCCGCCTACGTTCTCGAGACAATCCAAAAGGCCTCTAGAACTGCAGTTCAGCTCGAGCCCATATGGTCAAACCCCGCCTATGATGGTCTCATTCCTCCTGGGAGTACCCTACTGTCCACCCTCAGCTACACTGCCATTGTCGCCTTTGGATCGTGGGCTGAGTCGCCCGCTACCGACGAGCTCCCCCCAACCCACCTACTCAAACTAGACCTCGGTCAGGTCCAGCCGGGTAACCCAAGGATTGAGCTTGAAGTGACCAAGACGGAACTGAGCGGATTTCTCATTTGCACGTCCATTCCCCGCACTCCCTTACCAATCAAGTCACTTCTAGCCAGTCGACCTAATCGCAAAAGGAAACGCCCGCCAAACGACATGAAGCTCCTCAATCTCCCAAATATGACGTTCGGTGCCAATTGCACCTCAGCCAGTGTTAGTGGAAGCGCAGGGAGCCAATCTCCGCCCGGAGTGCCTACACGAGTCGAACCGGGGTTTAGTACTGCACATTTAATGGAAACATTCGATTGGGCTTCAACCGCACTCGGGCCTAGGGAGACATGGCCCATTGAGTTGAATACGCTCATCCAATACATGAAGGGCAACCCCCACCCAGTATGGTTTCATATCCTTCTATCTCGTGTCCAGGACCTATCTCATCCATTGTGTAGAACGCTATTTGGTGGGGTTCAGACCTAGTGCTCATCTACAACGATGCCTATGCAATTATGTCGACTACCAAGCACCCTAACATCTATGGGCAAAGAGGGCAGGTGGCATGGGGCGAGCTCTGGGATACCCTTGGTCCTGCGCTCAACGCCATTTTCAAGGGTGACACCGTCTACAAAAACAATGGTGAGCCAGCTGCTAGCTTCCCCTTACTTGTTTTCATTTTGCTTGCAGACCTCTTATTCTTTGATCGCCTTGGGCCGGATATGTTGCCAGAAGAAACATACCACTCTTGGTAGGCTATATCATGGAAAGCGGTCCACCTTGCTCATTTTCATCTAGGGCATGGGTTCCCGTTCACTCGGATGATGGGGTCTTTCAGGGATGTGTCAACACCACATACGAGTCTACTCAAGGTGTTCTGGCGGAGCGTCGGATGTCCATGCTCCAGTCGCTGGGAAGCCGAACTGGTGGGTACTGCAGCGGGCTTCTACTCTCTGCTCTAATCCCGTTTTCAGCTGTCGCACAAACAACGCATGCATTCACGTCCGCCATGCTCAGCACCTTAGAATGGAACCCCAAAGAGTATGTCAAAATGCCCGCCATCACGTCCTCTAATCTGTTTGTAGCGTCCCCTTTGCGGCATTCTACCTTACAACGGTGTCGGAAGAGTGTGAGTGAGCATCTCGAAATGTCATTGTACGCATTGTTCACGCACAAGGCCAGCACACGCCTCTACGCAAGATATGTCGACACCTCCGATCCAGTTCAGGGGGGTTTCGCCCTCAGACTCGCATAAAGTTCAGCTACACTTAGCGCTAGAGGGAACGATCGGAGTGCCTGAAGGGCACGTTTCAATCCCCACCCAATTTTATGTCACCGCCGATCTCCTTTCGCCTGATTCGGTTCACATTCCAAGCTCTCTGAGTGAAAAGTTTCACTGGCCCGTTGCAGAAGCAATCCTCAGCAAGGAAATCCTGATAGTAGACCTACCCCCTGCGGTGGTTCAGGGTTTCCATTTACGCGGATGGCAGGACCTACCTCGTGCTGCTGCTATAATTCCGCTGTCTTCCGACGCAGATTCCTCGCCTCTGGGGGTTCTGATCATGGGCCTCAACACGAGAAGGACGTACGACCAGGAATACTCCCGATGGGTGGACGTGACTAGGTCGACGCTCTGTGCCATGCTTACCGCGACAAAAGCACGAGAGGAAGAGGCTCAGCGTTTAGAGCAAGTCCCTCCGGATTTACCCCGATCGACTGTGACCTTACTGCGTCTTTAGCAATCTAGCGGAACTTGATGCAGCTAAAACTGGTACGATTGCAGTTGGCCGTCTATCCAAGTGACCTAACTTTGCTCCGTAGCTCTATTTAGGTGTGCCAGAATACAACAAAACGTTGATTATTGTCTTATTTTCTACTATCCTCCAGCAACACTTCTCATGAACTCCGGTGAGTTTGGGTGCGCATGGAGAATTTGCCCATCTGATTACTTGACATCAAGGACGCCGTTAACGCTCATCAGTGCGCCTATTCGAGATCTTTTACGAGATGCGAAGGATCCAAAACAGCGGGAAAAACTCAACCTTGCTACCAGAAACATTGACCGCTTGTCCAGACTAGTCGATTCCTTAATGGACTTCTCACGTCTTGAGGCAGGACGGTTCGAAGGTATTCTCGATCTCCTCTACTATTAAGTGGCCATTGACCACTCGTTTCATCAGGCCGTTTCTCTCCGATGAGACTCGGTCCTTTCGTAGCAGACCTCGCTGCGCTCTTCCGGTCAACGATCGAAAAATCAAAGATGCAGGTTTGTTACGGCCTGGCGAAGCCAAGGACCACAAGTCTCATGAAACCCCTTAGTTTACCGTTCATTTCGATCCAAATGAGGAACGTGTTTTATTCATCGACCCAGACTTGATGGAGAAAATTGTTTTTAACCTTATCGGTAACGCATTTAAATGTGAGTTGGACTCTGCCTCGTTGGTAGCCGGCTTGATTAAATCCTGGTCTAGATACTTTGGTTGGATCCATCGAGGTCGAAGTCGTATATGCGGAGAAAACTGCGTCGATTATTGTTCGTGACACCGGAGTTGGCATTCCCAACAAAGGTATTGAAACTCCGCGCTGTTATCCTCACGGTACTAAATGCAACCTAGACCTGGTCAAGATCTTTGACCGTTTCCATCGGTAGGACGTAAGGGCATAGTAGCGATTCGAGTTCTGTTGACACTCCCATTTGCAGAGTTGAATCCGTCTCTCGCTCGTATGAAGGCGAGTGGCCACAGGTCCAATTGGAGGTTCTCATCTCACACATTATCACCAGGTACCGGCATTGGGCTGTCGTTGACCAAGGTAGGCACCTTTGGTCACTTTGAATGGCTAAGTAGAAGCTAATCTTGTGTAGCAATTCATACAACTGCATGGAGGGTCGATCACAGTTGAATCAATGGCTGCGAATGAGGATCCAGAGAAGCACGGAAGTATCTTCACGGTACCTAAGATCACACACTTATTTTTTGGCTCCTGATGACTCCTGCAGGCTACTTTCCCACTGGGACAGGCCCATCTATCCTCTTCCCACGTCGTCGATACCATCGTGCCTACGGGAAGGCGTTCTTACGCCAAAGGAATAATAGCCGAGGCTGCGCGGTGGCGAAATGGAGACGGCCAAACACCGAGCGATTCAGACGAGTCGTACGGAGTTGGAAGTGATGCCCAGCGGAGCGCGGAAGTCAATTTCGATGAGAATGATTTGATTCTCGTTGGTGTGTACTACTCTCTACTTTGTTAACGTGGAAGTGTAACCCTTCTGCAGTGGACGATAACGCCGACATGCTCGACTACATCAAAGGAATCTTCGCTCCGTGCTGTAAAGTGCGAACCGCGTCAAATGGACGGCACGCCCTGGAAGTGGCTAGGCGAGAGATACCCCATCTCATCCTTTCAGACCTTATGATGCCCCGTATGCCTTCATTTATTGATACACAACGATTATGACTTACGTTTCGCATAGTCCTTGACGGCTATGGACTCCTGGCGGCCGTCCGCGACGACCCTGAATTACGGCACATACCTATTATCCTCTTAACTGCGCGGGTGTCAGATAATAATAGGGTGGAAGGAATTGTTGGTCCAGCCTTGTCCTTTCCCTTGTCCTAAGAGCTCAACCCTTCCATAGCTTTCTGGGGCAGATGATTTTCTGCCTAAACCATTTGCTTCAAGAGAGCTCCTGGCTCGTGCCAATCTCCACCTTCAGCTCGGCAAACGGAAGCGACAAATGGAACTCCGATTTGAGTACGGAGGTCTGTTTCGGGAATCCCCCGCCCTTTCTAATCCCCCGGACCACAGGGAACGATCATCCGAGTTATGCCGACTTATGGACCTTACCCCAGTCGGCATTTTCCGAATTGACATCAATGGTCATTTGGTTTACTGCAACGAAAGCTTCAAGCAGCTGTCTGGTTTACCCAGAGACTACTCAATTATAGGCGAGGGCCTGGCAGAATGGTACATCGAGAATTTTTGAAAAACATCGGATACTTATGAGATTTCTAGGATGGCCAATATTGACCCAGAATCCAAGGCGGCGGCGGAGACATTCGTGAAAGATGGTCTTGACAATAGTGGTTTTGATGCTGTTCATCTCCGCTTCAAGAATGGTATCTGGGTTAAGGCGCAGGTAGCACCTGTGACTATCCCGTTTAGTGGTTGGGTCGGATTAGTTGGGACCCTTACAGACATGACTCTTACTCGGTATGAGTACAACCGAAGCATTTCCTCGAGGCTGACATTGATATTTACTAAGGTTGTATGAAGAGTCACTCAAGAAACGTGCAGAAGAAGCAGAAGAAAGGCGCATTGAGGCGGACCAGCGTCGAAGAGGACAAGAACTTCTTGTCGATGTCACTTCGCATGAGCTGCGGTGTGTAACCGGTGACTAGTGCATACTATTTTCTAATCAATGCCATTGTACAGCCAACCAGTCTCGGCAATTATCAACTGTAGTTCAACCGTCAAAGGTCAGTGGGTTATCAAAGGGTTCCTGCTACCTGTTAATGCCCACCAGGAAATCTCTCCAACCTCCGAGCAAAGCTTTCAAACTGTCTTATTAGCGGTGAACCGTTCATTCCCACGCAAGACCTTTTGCTTCAACGTGCGTCGGTGCTTAATAATGGCACGCCCATGACTGACTCCCCCGCAGTGGATGAGGACTTGGAGGGCCTCACTTCAATCGAGCTTTGTGGACTGGCCCAGGGGACCATCGTTAACGACATTCTGACCCTCAGCCAAGTTCAGCTCAATATATTCACGCTCGTGGTCAGCCACTTTTCCCTTAAACGAGAAGTAAAGCAAGTATGTTCGATCCTTTTCAACGAGATGCGGAGCAAGGGCATTCAACACAACCTGACCTTCGGAACCGGCTTCAAACATCTGAATGTCGACTATGTAGCAGCAGACAAGGTTCGGTTCGGTCAGGTGCGAGTCTCACTAAATGATGTTTGGAACGGCTCACAATCTCCCCACAGATTATCATCAACCTTCTAAGCAATGCCATCAAGTTTTCACAATATCAGGTAGGTCTTCTTCCCCTCAGATTCTCTTCCAATATTGAAGTCGGGCAGACACGAAAACAAATTGATGTCCATGTTAATGTGTCGCGCCATGCGCCAGCTGATGGAACCTGCAACTGTCCCGCTGATAGTGGACTCGTCGTGCCAATTGGGGCGGATGAACAGGTTCCGATCTACGTTTACATATCTGTCCGTGACTCGGGCCCAGGTCTGCATCCGAAAGACCTTGAGCTACTGGTGGGTAGGTGCCGTTCCAACAAAGCGCCTTTAACTCATTTGTTTCTAGTTCCAGAGGTTCCAGCGTGGCTCAGTAAGTATGGAACCGCTGTCTGGGTCTCATCCACTGACCACAACGCATTTAGAATACTCATGAGGTATTCGGAGGCTCCGGATTAGGCCTTTTCGTCTCTCGGTACGCATGCCATGGGTAATACAACCCCCCAGCTAACTTTTGGTCAGGAAAATTTGTGATCTCCTTGGAGGCAAGATCGAGGTAGACCCTAATTCCGTTGGAAGCGATGGATCAACATTCCGATTCTACGTCCAAATGAACCCCGTACCCCCAGCATCTCCGACACCTAAAATTATGGACACCGATACCCAGCAGCCAGTTCAGGAGATGCGGTATGCCTGAAACATGTAACCGTGATTTTATTTGACCAGCAATACCTTCAGAGTACTTCTCGCTGAAGACAATATGATCAACAGGGTAAGTGGTTTGTCCCCCATATAGTAGGCATGTGTTGATATAGGACTGTAGCGTATTTTAACGTATGCAGCTCGTGTAGTCGACCTCCCTGGGTATATTCTGATAAATCGTAGGCGCCAACTCAAGAGTAGTCACTGCATCGTCGACGGTGTCGCAGATGGAGCCCAAGCCATCGAAGCCGTGGTCAATGCCGGTTTCGTTCCTTATGATTGCATTCTTATGGATTGTGAAATGGTGCGTATGTGCTCTACCTACTCATGTACCCTGGGCTTGATGTCCCGTCTACAGCCCGTCATGTCTGGATTGGATTCCACACGCGAGATTCGACGCCGTGAGGCGCTCCGAATCATTCCTGCTCAACGTATCATTGCGCTCACGGCAAACGCAAGACCAGAACAAATCGAACTCTGCCTCACGGCGGGTATGGATGATGTCATGGTGCGCAGAATAGTTTCTCGTTCGAAGAGCCCAAACTGGTTATTAATACTCCTTTAAGACGAAACCTTACAAGCTATTAGAACTATTGCAACGAATGCGTCGCGCCGTTGCCGGCAAGACAACTCCCGCCCCATAACTTGCACCTTTGTGCATTGCTTGTTCCCTCTAAATGGCTTGTAGGAGGGGAACTTTGTAGCTGTAGTCTACTCTCACGTCATCCTGTCTGGTTACGTCATCCTGTCTGGTTACGTCCTCGTCAGTTTGATTTCCTCAGACCGTTTCAAGCTGTAAACTACAATGCCTCTATCGCATAAAGCTCACTATACAGGATGTGCATGCCTCCGATCCTTCATTGTCTCCGATGAGGTCTAAGAACGTTAATATATATCACACTTACGATCATACCTCGTTCGGTGATTGGTCTACTTGTACAAGGAATGCACTAGATCTTGTAACTAAGAACATGCCGATAAATGAAAAAAAAGAAGTGTGGTGCCTGAGGTAGGCGGGATACGAGCACGTCCCACTCTGTGTAGACCAGGAACGCGTTGCCAAGGGGCCAGAGGATATGCTGCACACACACGAAGTCGGAGGCGGGGGCGGACGTGAGGAACGAGTTGCTGTTGGGGGTAGCGCGACGAACCAGGACAATGGTATGGGGAATGCGGGTGGGATGGGTGAGGGTGGGGTGGATATGCGGAAAGCTCGGACGACGACGATAAGCAGGCTTGACGACAGAGACTACCTGACATGCCGCTTGGCCCATTCGCGCGCGAAGACGGCGGCCTTGAGGAACTTCTTGTTCGCGTACTTGCGGTAGACATATTGCGTTTCGAAGCCGGGTGAGGCGAGCTTCTCGACGATGAAGCCAAAGGCGGTCTTCAGTTGACCCTCAACGTAATCCGAGTAGTAAATGAACGCATCATTCTACCATCGGAGATCAGTAAACAGGATAGCTCACGACAGGGGAACATACCCAATCGCCACCCAGCATCATCCTTGCAGTATACATCCCGACGGCCGCGATCAGGCTGGGCTTGGCACGGAGGAACCGGTGGTCAAGAAGTGTGACCTCCATCAGGAACTTGGAAAGTGTTCTAGTTTGAACATCGTACTCGTCCGCTTTGGAGATCTTGCGGCACCACGAGTACGGTGAACAGTACTTTGAGATGTCAAAATCGAGAGTCTGAAGCATGATACGTTCGCCCTTTAGAATATCCTCCTTGCTGTAACCGCCCTCAGTCATGAAGACAAATTCCTTGACACTGCAAAGACGCATAAGAATAGGGTAAAGGACTGGTGTGGAGGAGCATACCCAGGTGCGATGATCTCTTCGTACTTGGCAGCAATGTACATGGCCGTCACACCAACGAGCTGGAGTTTCACGAGGGATACAACACGCTTGGAGAGGAAGCGGTCGACCATGTTGATGGCGATCCAAAGGGTCTCCGGCAAAAGTTGATAACGAAGGTGGACTTGCAAGAGCCAATCAATAAGCGTGGCCCGCATATCCCAGGTTATCTCCGACTGCCCGTCGATGTAGTTAGGGGAGGGCATGGTCTGGGTCTGTAACGCGACACAACGCGACATGACGCGTCAGACACATGACACATTTAAATACCAAACCCACAAACCTCAAGCTTGCCCATATACTCGAAAATCTCCTCGGCATACTCCCAAACCATAGTCGGTTCGTCCATCTCCCCATCGTCGTCCTCGACAAACGTGCTTTTCACGCGGGAAAGTTCAGCCTTGTACTGAGCGATCTTGGAGGGAGGAGCATAGAGCCAATTGCCATCGAGGGGCGACTCGGGCGGGGTTTGATCGTGAGACGAGGGGGCGACAGAAACAGCAACTTTCGTCCTAGCAGAGGCGGGCTCCTCTTCGTCCGAGAGCTCAAGGCTGGGCTCCCGCACGACAGGGATGCATCGTTCGGCCACCACGGACTCGTTGTCAGTAACATCCATCTCCGCTGTGTCGTCATTCTCCACCTCGGACGGAGGGACGACGAGCACCCTACCACTGCCTGAGGACGACGGGCGGGATAGGGTGGACGCGACGGTGGCTTTGGGTGCGACAGTGGCTTTGGGTTCGACGACTCGAGCGGGAGGTGGTTGGACGGAGCTGAGACGCGTCTTTTGTGAGTTGAGATTTTCGATGACGCGTGAGATGCGCGATCCTGCCGTTGTGGTTGTGGTTGGTCGAGACAGGACGGCAGCGGTTGTGCTAGCCGGACGGGGTTTCGTCGTCGGACCAGGACCTGCGCCCGGGGGGACAGGGACGCGCTGAGGACGGGCAGTCGAGGCAGCCAGTGAGTTTGAGCGCTGTCGCTTGACACCAGCCGAGGCAGCCACGGTGGTTTTCCCATCATCCTTGAGTTTTGAGACTGTTGGATTGCGATCCTGTCGCGGGATCAGAAAATCTGTAAATAATGCAGAATAAAGCCGTAAACCTTTTTTGATGCATTACGGATCTCGCCAAGGGCCGAACGGGCTGCACTCGACACATTCGTGGCGGCTGCCTTGACTGCGAGCCGTGCAACGGTCGAATTGGGAGCGACGGCGGCAGCGGGCCTGACGCGTGATGTCGGGGCATTCTCATCGACTGCGACCTTGAACCTCGACGGCTTGTTACGCGAAAATGGCTGTGAGTCATGTGGTTAGCGTTGGTTGAAGGGGTCGAACAAGGGGTGGGGGCGTACTCGTGAAGCCATGAACTGTTATAATATGGGACAGGAAAGAGAGCGGAAATACGATGTTCTGTCGTCGTTGTTGTCGATGGGACGCGTCGAGCCAACTTGTTGGCGTCCAGGAGTGTATTTGTTTGGTTTCTCGCACGTGAGGTACGCCCGTATTGTCACCCATCAAAAGCATATCTGAACTTTGCAATGACCGCTTATAATACTTCTAATCTCATAACACACGTAGATCGATCAGCCACCCGCCTTCCAGTACGCGATGTCCCCATCCACCATCTCGTACGTCTTGCCCTGTTGTCGTACTTTCCCAGCCTGCATCGAGAGCCTGTGAGTTACAATAATAACCTCAAGTAACACAACGGAGTACTCACCGCCTTAACCGCAGCGTCGCTTCCGTGCTCTTTAAGATCCTCAAAGCTCATAATCTCGCCGCACACAAACTTGTTCTCGAAGTCCGAGCTACACACAGAGGCACGTCAGTAGCCATTCTACACAGAACCGCATGCCCACCAAAGGTACCCACTGAATGACGCCAGCTGCTTGCGGGGCCTTGATCCCCTTGCGGATCGTCCACGCCCGCACCTCATCCGGACCACATGTAAAGTACCGGATGAGATCAAGGCTCGCATATCCCGCTGTAGTTATCCTTCCGAGCGCAGAGGACGCGCCGACTTTGGCTTCTTCTTCTTTTTGTTCCTCTAATTCTAACGGCGCTAGGCGTTCTTCTAGCGCAACGGAGAATGGGATGAGCGGGTCGCCCGGATTGTGCTCGTCGATCCAAGCTTTGATCTTCGGTAACCTGTGGGCATACCAGTCTTAGACGGGGTAATTTAGGGAGATACCAGGGGAGTGACGCACCACTTGTTCTTCTTCCGGATGTAGTCTTTCTCACTCAAGTTCACGAGGTACGTGACAGGCTTAGCAGTGAGGAGCATCAGGCTGTTGACCACTTCAACCTGTAAATAGAAGTTAAATCAGCTATGAACATCAGCACTCGGGTGCAGGTCAGAGGAACTGAGTTCTCTTTGGCATATTGGGGCGTTACTCCCGCCTCGACGAGCTGGGTTTTCGAGCGAAAGTGCTCTTTATCATCATCCAAGAAGAATGGGAAGAATATACGTGCCTGTGAGAGAGAATGAGCAGACCCGCTACAGTAATCAGACCTTTCACTCACCTCTCGGTTGTTCCAATCAACCTTCCTCACATCCTTTCCCTCCTCCTTCAGCGCGTGAAGAATCCGCTCCGTAATCGCCTATTCACGTTATCCATCAGCATAACCCCCCGACTATGACGCAGCGTTGAACTCACAATTTCCTCCTTCTTCGCTTTATCCGCCAAACTTGTGTTCCCAAGCGCACGAGAAGTCTTTTTCAAAGCATCGAGCGCCTTCTCTACCCACTCGATATCCTTGAGCCGGAGCTCGGTCTGTATGATTTCCATATCGCGGAGCGGATCGACGTCGCCTTCGACATGGATGACTTCGGCATCGTCGAATGCACGGATGACTTGGAAAATACCGTCCACCGACCGCACGTGTGAGAGAAAGGCATTACCCAACCCTGCCCCTGTTGAAGCACCCTGAGTGCATTGGGGGGGAAGAGTGAGTCAGAAGGGGCAGTGGGTTGGGATTTCGAAAGAGTGTAATCGGAGACGTACAGCGGTCAGACCAGCGATATCGAGGATTGTCAAGAACGCAGGTACTCGTGAAGCGGGCTTGTAGAGGTCACAGAGCCATTCGAAGCGGCCATCGGGGACCGGAATGCGCGCCTCTGCACAACGGCAAATTAGCTTCCAAAGGCAATATTGCAATTGAGATTGGATGTGCACTGACCCTCCGGGTTGATGGTAGCATATGGGAAGTTGGCCGCCTTTCCTAGATCTGTTCGATGGATCGGGTGGCAAATCAGCTCATGTGCACCCTCGGCTGTATATGCACTACACACCCGTCTTGGAGAGAGCGTTAAAGAAGGAAGATTTGCCAACATTGGGTAGCCCTACACGAAGCGCTGTGAGTGCAGGGTGAGGAAGATGAAGGGAGATGGCCCACCGACGATACCAATCTTGAGGTTGTTCGAGGGTCGACCAAGGAGGATTTTCTTCTCCGGGACGGGGGCCTTTTTAGGGGGCATCTTGCGACGCTTGCCTAGCGTGGCGGAAGAGGTAGAAAATAAGTTTACCCGAACATTGAAGGCCCTTGGACGGGTTAACAAGGGGAGTAAGTAGAAGTAAGAAATGGTTGTAATGGTTATAATACGAGGTAAGAGAAGGTTTAATCTCGGATTGATCAGAGCAGCGACTTGAGGGGAGCAGGCTGGGAGACAAAGCAGTCCGCCTCATCACCACCACTACACCACCACTACACCACCACTACACCACCACTACATCACGCTGCAGATAATGCTGCCCGCGATCTGGCGCACTTTTATCGCTCTGTTTGCGGCTATCATTTGCGCACAAGCTCAGACACGGACGGTTGTAGACCCGTAAGTCGCGCATGTGCTGCTCGTTGCCACATGCAGAACAGGAGCGCCCCGACCTGACTGCTGAGTAAATTTGTAGAAACTCTGGAAATACAGTCGTGCAAGTAGTAACAACTGTGTCGGGTCCCGTCTCGGGTGTTCGTGTGATATCTACAGCAACAATGTACGCCTCTCCGCTGCGTGTCAGCCCATCTCAGGCCTTATTCTTATTGAAATCTGGTGCAGCTCCACAGTCGAACCACTAGGACCGCCGGTCTATGATCCAGTCGTAGGCGCTCCACAAGGAACCGAATCAGTCAGTCACTCCCATATCCCATATCCCATATCCCATATCCCATATCCCTAACGCACATAATAGGCTCCACCAACCCGCTACTGGGTAACAACAACAATAGGTATGCCCCTTCTGTTCCCTTTTATCGCTCTCCAGTCTCCATGACCTTTCAAACCATCTCTGATATCACCCTCAACGCATAACAGGCGGCGTATCAACCGTCCAAGTGTACACATTTACTCCGTCCTTTTCACCTAGTGCGGCACCCTCGCAATACTCGCAGGGCAGCATCTTGAACTACAACGAATGGACCGCGCAGTATGCCACACGCACGGTTGCACCCAACGGTGTAGCCCGATTTGCGGCCATATCCCTCTCCACACTTGTCGCTCTCGTTGGCGGCGCAGCATTAGCACTCGTCTAGATACTTCATGATACGGAGGCTCTCTGTGGATATTACCACTTCGTCGCTGAGTTCTCCATGATCCTATTATTCTACAATCCGTTGTTCTCGGACTTGAGTCGTGCAATGTACCCCTTAGACATCCGCGCCCAACTTACTCGGACATGGTATGGAGCCAAGGTCGCAAAATCATCAGTGAATAGTTATACAACATGTGCACGCATAGCAGAGGATACAGGGGCAACGGCAACCCAAGACTAACGTTTCTTTGAGAAGGAGAGCACAGGATTAGAACCAAGGCATGAATGAGTCGTGAGCGCGCATGAGCTGGTAAGGGTTTGTTGCAGTGTTGATCAACGCAGAGATGGAAGCCACGACGGGCGTAATGGGTGGCGTTTGTCCTTCGTTGGCCATATCGAACGCCTGAAGTACCGCAGAAACACACAGACATCAATGAAACGGAATGAGGCGAGTGGCTACATACCTTTTCTCTCTCTGTCTTGCCCGACATATTCTCCATCCTTGCACGGATGGCATCGATGCAGGTAGCCACCTGGGCACGGACTAACAACCGCAAATTGTCCGTATGCACAGTCTTACCCTGATGGGTATACCAGACCGTCACTTCGTCGCGCATGAACAGCGGGAGCTGTTTCTCCGCCTCGCCCTGCAGTCAGGTGCATCGTTAGCCAATTGCAGGAAAGGATTTGGAAAAAGGCACCTCTGGCTCCGTCAACCCCCGGCCGAGCGCGATCATTGACGCGGTGAGTAGTCCCTCGATCCCGATGGGTGTGATGAAGTCTTGTAGGTTGGGCGTCAGCCGGAATGGAAGTTCGGTGCCAATCAGCACAGGTCCTCCTTCGGCTTTGATATCGATTTGGTCTGTACCACCCACCAACCAGGTTAATTATCAGGCGGTCAAAGAAGGGAGGAACGACGCACGAGGGACCAAATCGGAGAGTGCAACGCACCCGCTCTCGCGGGAGAAGTTGAATTTCCATGGCTGGCGGATGCTCAGGTGCAAACAGTAGGACAGGAATGAGTTTGCGGCCATCTGGAGAGTGAACTGACGACGGAAGCGCCATAGGCTTGCTGGGTCGGGCATGGTGCCCCGGATGTACTGCAGGTGAGGAATCAGTATTCCCGCGACATCTGAGTCCTGTCATTTACTTACGGTTGATAGGATCGTCGGCGGGAATATGGTCGCTTCAATCTCGGCCTTGATCTCGACGCGCATACTCAAATACTCAGCGTGGGTTCGATTCTACGGAGCAATCGTCATCAGAAAATAGCACGGGCGCCCGGATATTGTGCAGCGTAAACCCACAGGCTTTGTCTCTTCATGCGCTCGTAACTTCTCCAGAATCTTGGCGAATGGTGCCTCTCGGGGGATGCGTTTGCTGTGACAATGCTCGTCGTGGACGTCAAGGAAGGTAACATATGAAGCATCGTTGCGGGCGATACGAAGCATGTGGGCGATGTGCACCGATGGGAGGATATGGAAGTGCAGGCTCCTCTTCCGAGCTTCCTTTTTCGTCAACAGGATTCTATCAGAGGATCAGAGGATCAGCGTAATCAACGGAGCATCATATCTGGAACACGCACTCGTTGAAGACTCTGAACAGTTGCTGCATCTTTTCCTCGCGTCGAGTAATCACACTATTCACGCTTTGAATGGCAAACTGATGTCGGGAGCCATCTACGCCGATAATGGTGAAGCGTTTAAAAGCAGCTCCGCTCATCCTGCCTCTTTCAATCTTCGAAGAGAAGCGCAGGATATTGACCATCTGATCCTTGTTGTCCTTGTGCTGTCAGAGGGTTAGTGGCAGTTTGCCATAGTCAAAATAGAAACCCACTTCTGCCCACGAACCAGGCATGACGACTTCTTCCAGCTTGTTGAGCTGATACTCTACCAACCAATGGCTCCATGTCTCCAATGACTTGTATCTCGGGCGTTTGTCCAGGAGGTTCTCCAGTCTCTCCTTCCATTCAGTGACCTTGACAATATACTCTTTCAACGTGCTCATGCCCTCGAATCTCACAAATGTTTTCTCGAATTCAACCTGTGAAAGCAGTGAGGTGGTAAACTCAAGGCCGACAGAAGACGGACCCTTTGTGAAGGAGAAAGGAGGTCCACATAACGGCTGGCGATCGTGCTAAGATCTCTGACGATGGGCGTATTTTCTGGGGGAACATTCGGCCAAGACTTTGAGTAGCGCTACTCAACGATTAGAATGATGGAGCAGTGTGAAGTCGGAATGACCAACCTGCAGCGCGTCGGCCTGGAGTGCACATATTGCTCGGTAAAGTTCCTCGTCTCCGTCAGCTTTCAGGCGGTCGCGCATCTGATCAACAATTGTCTCAAGGGTGAGCGCCAGAAGGGGATGCCCGGTCTTGAGCAGTGCAACGATCTCATCAATATAGTCCCATGGCTTCCGATCTATGTTTGCTGGAACGACAGGATCCAATGTGGACTGCACGTGGGGTTGTTGGGTTGGATTGGAGGATGGCGCGGGAGGAGCCGTGGAACCCGGTTGCTCTGGCTTACTAGGAGAATCGGCCATGACAACGTCATCTGATCCGGCCTGGTTGGCTAAAGCCCCCGATACTGAAGCTGCAAGTGCGGTTGGTTCCGTTGATAAAGGAACCTGTTGGGACTGAGCTTGTTGTTGAAGCTGTTGTTGAAGCTGTTGTTGCTGTTGGAGGGGCATCCTATTCATACCCACCATCTGTCGTCGCTTCACAGCGCTGAACTCTTCCTTAGCCGTGCGCACGGCCCAAAAAACTGACTGTGAAACACGTCCATATAAGACGAAGCACTAAGGAGAGACAGATAGCGTACCTGGGGGAATGCCTTCGACAAGTATTGGAGGAGCTGTGCGGCATATTTCGCCTCGCGACCAGACAAGGAGGTGATCAACTGGGGAACAAGCGTAATCCAATACCACCAGACTTGCTCTCCTTTGTATGCTTCCCAGGCTAGCCCAATGGTTCGGTTTGAGTCATCGATACTGAGTAACCATAACACGCGATGGAGCATTGGCCGCACTTTGGCCGATCGGGCGAGACTCGCAGCCTGCAAATAACAACTCAATGCGTGAGCGCCAGCGGCTACATTCAATGGGTTCGCTTGGTGCATGTCATCGTTGTATCGACCCCATAACGCCCAAGGTTTCCACTGGTTAAGATCGAGTTGGACAGCCGCGCCAAACGCCGTGTTTGCCTCGTCTTCCAACTTGAGTTTATGAAGGAAGAGTCCTTTCAGGGCATAGAACTCTCCCTTCTGTGCGTTGGAGAAGTACATGAGGTTGGTATTGTTGATCACATCGAGGCCACTGTTGAGCTCCTTGGGCCGCTCAAAATGACAACGAGCCTGTTCACGAAGTTTGAGGAAAGCTTCTGATATCTCGATGTTCGGAAGTTTGTAGATATCGTTGAGGGATTTATGGCAGACATCCAAAAGACCATGCTTGCGAGCGGTATGAGCAAAACGATTGATGATCCAGGCAGATTCGTGGTGACCACGGTGTGCGTGTGTATTGACATTTGGTGCCTGAGCAGCCCCATTGCCCTCCAGAAGCGGGAGGTAGTAACGGTTGATTGTATGGAAAACGTGCTGCCGCCATGAAACTAGATCGTTCCATAAACCAATGTCATCATGTGGATTCGGTAGTCGGTCACGCCACGCTTGGAGAATCGCCTTCATCTCCATCGCTTTCTTATCGAGTAAGGCGTGGGTAGTGGTGATGAGCGCCATCATCATCACAGAGGCCTCTTTGAGCTCCAGGAAAAGCTGGAAGTTGTGCAATAGTGGGATATGGGCCATAGTCATGTTATCTGGAAGGACAGCCCATTTGCGTAAACAGTGCTGGATACCCTCGTCAGTGAGTCGGTGGAACTCGCCGTTTCCTTCCAAAGAAACACGTGGTTGGGTACCCTGGTTGGGTTGTGCTGTAATAGCTACGATCTGCTCCCTGGCGTGGGCTCCCCACGAATTCAATGTATGGAACGCTTTGAAGATGAAACGCCGCGGGTTTGGAACCTCAGGATCGAGAGTGGCCAAAGCACTGCTGACCGGTTGATTATCGGGCATCCAGTCTTGTAGGGTGCGCCACGCGCATTCGAGCGACATGTCAACGTTCTGCTCGCCCGCCGCTAGCTCGGTAAGAAGGTCCCACTGCAGGAGGTTCTTTGTGCATCGTATCCAATGGTCCTCCCAGACAGCGTACTCTGAGGCTGTGAAGGGGTATAAGGAAAGTCGCGCCTTGTTCTGCGCCGCTTCATACAGGGGCTGCGCAAGTTGATACATTCCGTTCTGCTCGAAGGACAAGGCAGCATTAGTCTCCTCGTAGAGTGACCTCCGTCGCCACAGTCCATAGAAGTAGTCTTCTTCGGCCAGTTCGCCATATAGTTCCGCCAATGCGTCCTGAGTGAGATCGCGGATGGTGTTGTCGTCGTCTCGGACCTGCCCAATAGCACCCTGGAGGAGCTCGAGGGAAACATACCAAGCATGGAAGTTCTTGGCGAGATACTTGAGCAGATGGGGAGGGAGCATGATGGGAGGTGAGCACGCGTGCATCGCTGTCAGAAGCGTCTCGAGAACGCTTGGGCGCCGTGTAGTCTGTTTCTGGTACTGGTCTTTCGAGAGTGTTTGCACAATTCCGACTGCCAACTCTGCCTGCTCTCTTCGCGGTAGCATCGCCCAGACTTCGGGGAAGACTGATGCCATCGTCTTTTGCATAGCGGTTGCATCTCGATAGAGAATTCTGCGCATCGGAGTTATAATCTCGTGGCTGAAAATGACGCGGTTGGGACAATTGGGGGATATCGACAACGGGGACAACCGCGTTTCGTGACTGACTGCACCAAGGATGAGGTCGAGAGCGATGTGCATCCAGTTATAATCCTGTACTGACTCCCAGGTTTGTCCTGCAAAAATATAAAGCAACCGTGGACCAATTGTGCTCGGAACGCTGTTTTCGAAGAGATCCACGAAACGCGAGCGAATAGCAAGGTCGTCAGCGCGACATCCTAGAATAAACGACTGCTCTAATCGCAGAGTGAGTTCAGAGCGCGCGAACGACTTCTCCGTGTAGATGTCATAAATCAACTCCAGAAAATCGAGGTAGGTCGAGTCTTTGAAAACTGACCAGCCTCCCATGACTTTGAGGAGACTCGCTTGTTCCTTGGTTGTCGGCCATGGAGAGCGAATGACCATCACCCAATGTCGAATGATTTGAAGCATGAGCAATCGAATCTCCGGACTAGCCCCATCCCTAATCAGCTGTACCATCGCAACGAGAAGTTGCTTTCTGTGTTCCCCTTGATAGAAGGCGACAGATTCTTTGGCAATGTCAAGCGCTGTAATCAGGTATGCCTTGATTACTTCAGCGCCTGCCGTGGGCTGGACAGATCCTAGATGCTCCTTTGAGAGACGTGCGAAGAGCCTGATGAAGTTTGGCAACACGGGCTCAATACGACTGGGGTACTGCTTCACCAAGGATTGTAGGACGATGAGTGCGGCATGAACTCGAACACCATTTCCCAAAGACTCCCCAACAAACTCCGTGATCCACCCATGGAACTGCGTCGCAAAATCTGGTGAGCCCTCGGTATCTTCGCTAGGTGGAAGGACGGTAAGGAGCTTCTCAAAGACTGGTCGAAAGGCCTCGGCAATGATGTCGGAGGACATGGCTCGCTTGACATACGGAAAAATGATGGCAGCGTTAGAAGCGTACCACTCAGAGGGTTTCGGTGCCGCGGATATTGCGAGCACTTTGGCCCACCACAAGGTGACGTTGCTTCCCTGCTCCGTGTCAGGCTAGAAAAAGAATGTAAGCCCCGACATCATTGTGAGGTTGAGAAACATACCGTTTCAAACCCACGGCTGAAGAACTGAAGTTTTAGATTGACATCTTTCCAGCTTTCCATTCCCAAGAATGCGCTGATTTGCTGTAGGGGACGACTTTGGGCCTCTTTGTCCTTGTCCTTATCCTTTTGTGGATCTGGAATGGGATGACCGTAGCGGACAAGGTGGCTGATGATGGCCTCGCGAAGTCCCAAAGGCATAACCCATGGTGAGTTTGCGACTGGGGGGTCAGTCGACATCATTTGCTCTTGCTCCGCGCAAGCTCGAGTGTCCCACTTGACAACAAGATCATTCAGATCCAGGATCATGGTCCTGAGCTCGGCTGCAGACCGGGGGTCCTGACTCATTATCAATGAAGTAATGCGCATTAGGGACTGGACGATGACGGGGGTGAATAGTTCTCGCGATGGGTAGAAGAGATTAGGATGTCGGAGGATCAGGCGGTAGGTGTTCAACATTCGATTCCAGTGGGCCTGGTCCTCAACCAAAATCTGCCGCGTCAGGTGGTCCCATCTGGGAAGCCGGGCTGTCATAATAGGCGCAAGAACGTCCAGGGCTTGCTTGATCATCGGAGACCCCTCATTCTCGTGAATGGGACGCAATAAGCCAATCCATAGAGGGCGAGAAAATCTGCCAGCATCATCCCCAAATGAAGCGAGGAAGCGAGCGGCGACTAATGAGGCCAATGGGCGGGCGAGAGCGTCATCTGAGATGACGAGCTTCCAAACGAACCGTATAACGTCACCTTTGACTCGGTCCCAGCCTGGCGGCTGGTGTTGAACGATTGCGTCTGTCATATGAAGGAACTCGAGCTTCATGCGATCGCTTGGGTTGTACTGATTATCGCGTTCCCAAATTCGACTATGGAACTCCCGAAGAACATCCGCATCGACGACATCTGATGCTATATCTCGTCGTGCGAATACATTGTGCAGGACTGGGATGACGACTATCCTAGCAAATTGGACCACCTGGCCTTGAGGAAGATCGGGATCATCCAAAGCACGGAAAAAAGTCGTGAGAACCTCGCGATAGAGCTGAGGAGAGGCAGTGGGGATGAGTTTCTGGTAGATGAACTCCAGCAGATCGGCAGTATCGACCAACACTTTGCGTGTGAAGAGCAGAATCAAGGTGAAGAGTATGTCCGCTCGAGGCGTTTGAGACAGGACTTGGGTCCAGATAGAGCAGACGGTTCGGTGCTGAGCGAGCTTGGCTTGTGAGTACACGTCACGAGCGGTGGGGTCGCCAAATTCCCGAGTCCAGTACTCTTTTAAAGCATCAAGGAGTTGGGGCTGAGATGGTACCCATTCTGGGTTAAGTAGGGCAAGGTCCTTGCAGATGAGAAGGGGGCCCAGACGGGCTACTTCCGTGGTCTCCTCGAGTATCGCTTGCGCAAAGCGATCGCTATGTTTCAAGAGTTCAGCCATGAAGGCAGGAGCGTCCCCACTCTGGATTACATTTCCGATCGTGCGAACCCAACGGGGCTCCTTGAGACGCGAGAAGAGGAGTTCGACAGTTTCACCAGGGTATCGATTCAGGTACTTCGATAGTGCAGGTGTGAATACGCTAGGGCTGGCTGTGTGCAACTGCGTCTCCGTCTCCACGACTACCCTTGTAAATCGCTCGATAAACTGATTTGCAGCGAGGGGGAGAAGGTGGAAAATATTGAGGAGCTCTACGAGCTTGCAAATGTCCTCGTTATCAACGATGGGAGTGTAGGCTGCTTCACTGAGGAGATTGGGCTTGGCAATGGAGTCGAAGTGATCCAACAATTTGGACCCAATCTCCACCTTGAAGTAGTTGGTCAAGAGCTTGAGGAGCCGAGCTAGACCATCCAAGCCAGATACAGTCAATTTCTTGTGATCCGACAAGTTCATCAGCACAGGGCGTAAACCGTTTTGGAGGAGTTCCTTGGGTAGTCGACTTTGGTTCCGCAGAATCACGCTGAGGCCGCGATCAGCCGCAAGCTTGACTTCTTTGACTGGGGAGTATAGGGCCTTGAAATATAATTGCGTAACTCTGTTAAACAAATTTCAATTACTGACGGCTTCAAATTCACTGTGCTTTATACCTTTGACGAAGGGTTACTTGCTGAGCAAAATAGTCGGTGATCTGGAGGGAGGCCGTAAGAAGTGTGATGCAGGCGACTCTTAGGTCAATGGCTTGCTTGTAGTGGCGACGATAGTGAGGCCGACCAATAAAGTGACCGATATCCTCGTTATCCGCAAGAGCTTGAGTCTCTCCCAGTAGGCGAATGAGTTCTTCTGTGGGCTCGAGAACAGGGGGATTCAAACCCAGCAGATATGTAATCGCGGATATGTTTCCGATTTGGCGGGGCACCGGGAGCGCACGCAAAGGCTTGCTAAATATATGAGACACGATGGACTGGGTGTGTGTCTTCAGCAACTCGGAAGTCGACAGACCAAGAAGTTCAGCGAGTAGCTGGAAGGCTCTCTGGACTGCTTCGCGAACATATTTGTTGACGCTACTGAGGTCCCCTGACATCAATATGAGATAGTACTTCGCCTTTTCAAACGGTTTCTTCCCTGCCCAGTCATGCATTTGTTCCTCTGTCGTCTCTGACCCAGGTGGGTTCATCTCCGTGTCACCAGTAGCATCTTCCATTTTGGTATCTTCTGTCTTGAGTTCTGAGTTTGAAATAGATTTTGGGTTGCAAAAACGAATGAGCCCGAGGATGGTGGCGACAACTTCGTCGACGTCCAGTGGTGGATCAGAGGGCATATCTTTGAGAATCGACATCAACCCACGAATCATATCCATCTCTCTACTGTGTGGCCAAAAAGACCCCAGGTCCAGGTCGTTGGATATCAGTAGGCCAATAGCTCGACAGCCCGCCATTTTCCTTCTCCACATTTCGTCCCAGCACCATGACTGAATGCGACTCGCTTGATAGGTAATAAGTTGCGCGGTCGCCTTGGTGCGACGCTGAGAGTCTCCTTTGGCTCCATCCCGGAGATCCTGCAAGACAAGAGCCACGAGTTTGCGGCCAGACTTGGCATCCCCATGCGGGCGTCCGAGAAAAGCGGCAGGAAGGGCGTCCATATAATCGGACATGAAGGGCGAAAGCTGCGCTTTGCGGCCAGGATTCGATGCCATGAACCGATCTAGCTCGCGCTCGAATAAGCCAGCAGAGATCTCCCGGAGGAGATCCGAAGCTTGGGACTCCACCTCCTTGATGAAAAGTGTGTCGATAAGTCCATCGATGATTTTGAAGAACAAAATGCCGTCTGGTCCAGATTCAAGGCCGTCCTAGAAAGTATTTAGAGGAAGGAGAGAGTAGAAATACGTGTATGGTTACCTTTTGGAGCAAATAAATTGCCTGGTTCCTTAAAAGATCAAATGCAACCTGGTGATAATCTTTTGCTGAATAATCAGCTAGCACACGAATTGCGACGGCGCAAGCGGATTCCACTTCGATTGACGCTATTTGACCACCGAAGTCTGCCACAACTGTTGACCGCGTGCACTCCTTCTCGTAGTTCAACGTCGGGGGTAAGTCAAAGACGCGGCGGTTTTTGCCACCTAGTTTGGCAAGCACTCTGGTGGCAGTGTGTGCCGCTTCTGCATTCTCTTTCCCTGGTTGGAGCACCTTATTCAATGCGAGCACCAAATCTTTGACCACTGGGGAAGTCAGCGGGTTTAACACTTCGGTCGTGATATTGTCAATACAGAGCTCGAGAGTCCTCAAACCCTGCCGGACCATTTCCGGGCCGCCCCCGAGTGCGAACACAAGTGGCTTTAGGAGCGCAGTGATGTGAGGAATGAGATGCTGGAGACGGACGGGCATTGTAAGGGCTATCTCCACCAGAATCTCTTGTAGCGCTCTATCTTCCACGAGCTCAAGAAAGCGATTGATGTTGTCCAAGAGTTCGGGGATGAAGGGAATGACTTCTTTGTACACGAGCTCAAAGCGTGACGTTTTTGCTCCAATAGCCCGGAAGAGGTTATGAATCAAGCTGAAGTAGGCCATCGAGTTGGTGGTTCTGGCCGCCAGAGGGAATATGTCAATCAGCATTTTCCCAAGGTGGGGTAGTAGCATTCTCTCGTTGTGTTCGGGGTTCATACCCACTGCGTTGAATACGAGACGAAAAACGCGGAGGTGTAGGGCTGCAATTGGTGTATCTTCCCCAATGATATCAAGTCGGTCGACCAGATAACGAAGCACGATGGCTGTTAGGGAGTTGGAGGTAGCATCGTTTGAGAACAATGCCTGCTGAATGACGAGTAGGGCTTTGTAATGAACGGCAGTCTCCATAAAGAGGTCCATCTGGGTCGTCCATACTTCCTGAAAGACATGGGGCTCCATCTCAAGGAAGACATCCTTGATGTTCGCAACTAGTCGAGGTTCTCCTTCACCACAGAAAAGTGGAAACACTTTGCACATGCTTTGGATAACCTTGGACATTGCCTCAGCATCGGGGACACGGCCGTCAAGGGTCCGAATCATGGCCATCACGCTCTTCACGCCAACTAACAAAGCGGAGATAATAAGGCGTTCCTCTGCAGATAGTACATCAGCTTTGAAAGACATCTCGTGATTGATCCTGCGCACCGTGGATAGAGGCAGCGATGGTTTCTCCGGCCAGATACGCCAACGTAGGAATCGCTCTGGTTTTTTCGATTGCGACCAGATTCAATAATGAATCCGACATTTGGTCTTGCTTGATGGCGAGAATGTTCACAGTGATCTGTTGGGAAGCGACCATACGTTGGGTGAGGGTTTCGAGAAGCGTGCTCAGCACACTACACGCAATAGGTTTTTCAGCTTCCTTATCCTTGAATTGGTTGAATATCTCCATCAAACCGATAATGAGCTTGCACGCCAACGTATGTAACGTATGCGTGACGGTTGTATCGACAATGAGCTCCGAGTAGCGCCGAACAATTCGAAGGAGAAGTTCTGTGCTGAGCTCGTTGCGCACATGGTGAATTAGGTCTGCGAGTGTTGAATATCCCAGGATAGCAAGTGACGAGGGACCAGTTCGAAGCGGACCAGGACCAAGGAGTACACGTTCATCCAACAACGACGCAATGTGAGGGAGGAATCCAAGCTTCGCGTCTGTGTAGAATACGTGACGCAATGCAATGAGTAGTTCCTTGGAATAGGTGAGCACATATGTGTTGTGCCGCTAGGTGTAAGCTCACCCTTCGCTTTTCGGAAATCTCCGCGGGTAGCACTCTGAGCATCCTTACACTCCCATCACCGATGGCCTCCTGATGGCGAGACCATACTTCAGGAGGTACTTGTAGCTTAACGAAGCAAGCGACTAGGTTGCTGCTCTACATGGAGTTAGAGGCATGGTCGACAAGAAAGAAACATGGATACCTTGATTTGAGCACTCAAGAGGTCAGCAAAAATCGCCTTGTTAATAATCGATTGCGGAGAGCCGATGATAGGCGCTTCATCCCCCGTTTGGGCAGTCTTTTCTGGCTCGGTCTCTAATGAGAGAAACTGGTTTTTTTGGTAAGTGGATACCGGAAAAGGGAACCGATTGCTCACTGCAACGCTCGTATCGAGGACTTCGGAGCCTCTACCTGGTCCTTTCATGAACATCTCGAGGACGGTTTGGTTGACTCCTTGATAGATGAAGCAGGCTGCAGCTGGAAGTTCAGCCACGAGTTTGAGAGACGCCTTTGCTTTGGTGAAGGACATTTGGTCGGGCTCTTTCATAGCGGCACCACTGGTAGAAAACAATGACCCTACTACTTGTGGCATCTGGCTGTATATATCGACAAGCAGGTTGAAGAACTCGGCGATATGGCTCTCCATGGAAGGTCTACTGGCGGCGTTGCGGTACATATCCATGAAGGTTTTGAGTGCAAGGACCCCCATGTCCTCGTTATCAGTCCGCATGATCTCCAACACCAACGGAATAAGGGTTTCAGCGTGTGGACGGACAAATTCAGTTGAAGCAAATCGTTGGACCAGTTCCAAAAGGTGAACTCGGAACACCTGGTGGAGTTGATGAGAATACAATCATACTAGGTACTGATCAGTACACGTACATGCTCATGATTGGGCTGTTCCCGGGTTCCCTTCTTCCACACTGACGGACTCTTCTTTAGGGCGTCGATCAAATGGGGCAAAACCGTCGCGTAAACTTTTGTATACTCCATTTCCTTGTGCTGTTCTATCGACTCTTTGAGTTCATTGACGATTTGTAGGCGCGTCTTGAGATCTGCCTTAACCTGAGTATTATGTTTAGAGCGCCGCCCATTGGAAACTGACCCGTTGCAGGATCGATCAACTTTGCCATGTGAGCTTCGAGCTCATGGATGCTCAACGTCGCGCCTGGCGGCATCCTGAGATCGTCCAAGTGAGAAACGGTAGACGGCTGCTCCAAGGTTGGTTCGGCGCCCGAAATTGTCTCTGCCTGCTTCCCTTCCTTCCTCTCCCACATTTTCTGAAATCGGGAGCTCATACTATCCCAGGCCAGGACTACTCAGGTTATTGTCCGGCTGCGCTATCGATAGATGTCGGCATTGCGGTGACTGAGCAATCCGTCGCATCATTTTTGGTATGGCCAACTCCACTGACCCGGCTCAACGACCACTCGCATTGTGTTGTCCACATGACGCTATTGCCTAGTTGAGTCAGCTCAAGGATGCGCTGACGTGCGGTCATTACGACTCCCTTACTCAAATCAAACCATGCCATACCGAAACTGACACGGAGAGGTGAGTTTACTTGTGTATAGGGTCTCCGTCAATTCCACTAATGTGCCTGATTGACTATTTCCCGCTTTGGACCGGCATCACTCGTACGCTGCAGAGCCGTGTAGACGACTATTCAATAACTTTTGGCCCTCAGGAACCATTTTCTTTCATACGGTCAGTTTCCACCTCTGACGAAATATCCTTGCTCTGGGTGGAACCCCTATCGGGACTCCAACCATAAAGTCACATACGAATATAAAGCATTTGGCTAGTTTGTCAGTCCACCCGATCGCCACAACCCAAGATGGCAGCGTCAATGGCATTGTGATGTCCAAATCGAGCATATTCTGTTGAGAATTATATGGGCCAATGAATACCCGGGTTCGTTTAAGCTATTTTATGACAGGGCACACACTATGTTTCGCAAGTGGGAGAATCCATAGTGCCAAGGGATATCGTGTTTTATAATGATCGCAGTAATATCAGTCCCGGTATGAGAAATCTATTTTTCCGCCCCAACCACGTGCGCATACCGTCGACAATTGCAATATTACATTCAGGGAGTACTACGGGTCTGCTATGATCCAGAGCTTTGCTGCTTCTTGCACACCGTGTAGAGTCAAACGTTCAAACCCCTTGACTTCCTCCAGAATTGTCCAATTACCTAAATGCATGAGATCCTCAATTATAGCATGAGTGAATGTTGCATTGGCTGTTGCCACGATTCCCTCCGTTTTGTCGTAAATCCACCCGGGAGCAGAGACCAGAGCCGGCAATGAATATTCGTGAAGAAAGAGGGAGGCACCTGATTGGGTTGCTAAGTTGCAGAGATGCACTCGTATGCCTACGATGATATGGGATGAGTTCCGCTTTGATATCAAGGCTCGACATACCATCAGCGTGGCTCTCTCTCCCGGCTTCATTGAAAGCTCGCAGCGCAACGCCACCTGGGTAGTTCTTCATCGAAGTGACTGTGAGTAGCGCGGTAACACCAAGGTTCACTACTAGACAACCAATAATCACTAGCTTCGCCATCCCTCTCAGCCAGGACGAGTTCCATGACTTGTTCCATCTGCGACAAAGTGCCATTGTCATTGGACACGCGGGAGAGATGGAGAGCAAACGTACATATGGCTTGCCCCTACGGAGGCGGACACGTTGAAAAACGGCACGGTATATATTATGAACCGCCACTCCTTATGGGCGAGAACAGACAGCATAGAAACGAATATGGTCGCTGAAAAAAGGATGGCGCGTTGCCGGTGGTCAACCAGAACCCCGAGAACCGCGAGAGGGAGCGCGGTCAACAACAACTTGGGTAAGTGCACAAGAAAGTAGGAGTAAAAAGGGGACACCTAATGAAGGGTTAGGTTGTATCGTATCAGGTAAGACTTGATCACGTACGCCCCACTCCGAGCTCTTGCCCTGGATGACATTGAACAAGATACCATGCAACTCGGGCCAAAGGGGCCACTGTTTCCAGAAGTAAGAGTCGATCATAACAGTAGAAGCTGTGGATCGTGGCACCATCAGTTCAATAGAGGAATGACAGGAAAGACGACTTACCAAGAGCCGGCACGCCATACAAAAGACCGATTCGGAAAACGTCTATCACTCTTATTTGTCGCTTGTACAGTGCAACGATGGCCAGTGGTGTCAACAGGAGTGCGACCTCTGCTCGAAAGATTATTGCTGTCAAAGTCAACAGCCCTAGGGCCTGCGTCAAGGAAGATGGCCTATGTAGAAGCCGTGAGAGTGCGAGGTTCACTGAGGCACATATTATATTCAGAGATGGATTATCAGGAGTGAACCACATTGACACACCGGGGAAAAGGGCGAACATATTGGGTAGCGTTCGCCCCATCCAGAACATCAGATGAAATTGAGAGCATGTGAGGAGTGTGAAGAATGTTCCAGCGGTTCTCCCAAAGCGCATTTGGAGCGGTCGACGAATTGTACACAAGCCGGCCGCGTTACAGCCGGCCAGAATCAAGCGCACTGGATACATATTAGACAAGGAACCCGAAAAGATAGTGAGAAATAGGTACACAAAATTTGAAGACCAAATTTTGACCGTAGCAAGCCTACAGTTTGCAAAAGCCGTCCCACTGGGACGAGAAGGTATCCCAGGCTGAGGCTGCCTATGAAAGATCTCGGAACTACTCCCGGAAACATGAAGTGATCATACTACACGCAAGAGTCCCGTCAGGTCTTGTTGAAGCACAAATTCAAGTAACGAACATTCGTCAGGGCAGCAGGGCGGACGCCGTAGAAGAAAACATCGTGTGTTGCATGTAAGTTGAAACTTTCCTCCACTTTGGTGTACGGAGACAGCAACACATGAGACCACGCGACAGTCAGTTGTAGGGAGTCGAGTGCAAAATCCATTCAGTATTTTGGCACTGGATCCGACTAATATCATAGATAGGTAGATAGGTAGTAAATGCCCATACAGAACCAATCATCGCTTCTCCTTCACATAAACGTGGAGCCACAGACAGCTTAGACAAATGAAGAGGGTGAACATGATAGCGAGGCTCGAAATATCCCACCAAAACGCCAGTGCATCGAAGCCAAAGATATTGAGGATGGTAGCGGCTGGAACATCGATCGAGACACCGTACTGCCAGAAATGTTAGCTTGGAATGTGATGGATGGATGCAACTCACTTTGACCTCCTTCAGGCTCAGACCACGAAGTTCGTTGACAATCAGGGCTTCCAGGGTGGCATGGAACCAGGATGTACTGAAGAGCCACTCCACGTATACCGGGACCGAGCGTCTGTTGATCAATAAACCAGCGAAGAGAAGACTATCCAAGAAGTGAGTTACCGGGCACTAGAACAACCAGCAACACGTACTTGTAGAGCATAAGTAGGGTTCCTACTAAGCTCGCAACTCCAGTATGAGAGATCGCGATGGAGAGGAAGAGGAGTACGCTTGCGGTGGTTACATTGAACAATATCAGCGTGAGCAAGAACTTCCAGAATCCTGAAACTGATGGAACCATCCCGACAAGTCCGTAGAGGATACTTCCGTAGAGTAACGGGGGAATCACGCGAAGAGGCAGCACGTCGAAGAGAACCTGTATGGAAGGTCAATAGAGAAATAGAGGACAACCCAAATGCGAACCTTTGAGGAGAAGTACGTGAGCGTCGAGTAATAGCCATTGGAACGTTCCCGCATGAAAAGCAGTCGTTCGTGGGCGAACAAGCTAAGGGTTGTCAAGCAGGAGAACCCGAATAACGCGAGGGTAAATAGAAATATCCCAATACGATTCTGGAAACCGGAAAAGTCGTTTTCGACGTGGTAGATGAGGACTCCACAGATGACTGGACAACGAGTTAACGCACGAACAACTATAAAGGTGGATAACTCACGGGCGATGACAACAGAACCAATATAATGAGAAGCCAACAGTGCTGGATCTCGGTAGAGATTCTTGAATGCACGTCCACTCAGGATTCGGAACTGCGTCATTTGTGTAGCCCGTTTCCTGCCTCTCAGCATTGTGCTCTCTTCAGCAACATCTCTCAGCAGATCGTTCGTGACATGGCTGGCAATAAGATCTGCCCGTATCGCCTTCGCAATGTCACTCTCCGCGTATGCTTGTGCAAGCCGGGTGAGAGGAATTGGATGTTTCGACGTTTCGGCGCGAGTGGAGGACGATGACGCGAGGTTGTCGAATACCTTGGTCGTGTGCTTAAGGAAGTTCGCACCTTGCTCGAGGAGTGAATGTGGTTGTGTCTTCGGTTGATTAACAGGAGATGGTTGCTTGATCCGTACATCTATGGCGTCGGGACTAGGGGAGGATGTTTGGGGATCATCTCCTTCATGCTGAATGGCCTGTGCCTCTCCAGCGAGCGTGACACTCTGCACAGACGACGAGGCTTTGGAGTCAGGGGACCCTTTTGGCGATGACATGGTAAGATCAACTAATCACAGGGGTGTCAAATGTCCGACTCGTGGTGCCTAAAAGCGCCACTCACTCAAATGATCGGCGATATTGAAGCCCGGAGGACATGGGTAGCCAATACTCTCAAGGTAGCCTTGGCACTTAGCCAGCTCGCCCGAATAGATTACTTGACCTTTTGCAAGCAGCACAAGTTGGTCAATTAGGGACACAATATTGCTGCGAGGCTGATGGATAGTGAGAACCACAGTTCGGTTGTAGTCGCGTGCCAATGACACCAAGCTCTCAATCACGTTAAGCGCATTGAAAGAGTCCAGGCCTGCACAAGATTAGGTTATGGGTAAATGGATGCATGTGCTGCTCATACCACTTGTAGGCTCGTCGAGGAAGATTATCGAAGGACTGGTGACAAGCTCGCAAGCAATCGAGACACGCCGCTTCTCACCACCAGAGATAGATCGCTTGCCTTTGGCTTGTCAACAGTGGCTTGTCGTTGACATGCACGAAAAGCTCACCAGATTCTCCGATTCGAGAGTCCTTGATCCCAAGAATCCCGAGTTCGTGCATGGTCTCCAACGTCCTGAATTTCTTGGCCTCGTAGCTCATATCACGTGGTAGACGTAATAAGGCAGAGTATAGAACAGTCTCGTAGACGGTCAAGGTCGGCATAAGGGTGTCTTCCTGGTCAACAAAACCCATTACTTTCTTGAAGGTTGCGTCGTCCACTGCTCGGCCGTTGATGAGGACTTGTCCGTCCACAACACCCTTCTTTTGCTTGCGAGCCAGAATATCCAGGAGTGTAGATTTCCCTGCACCAGATGGGCCCATGATTGCCATGACTTGGCCGGGTTTGACGGAGCCAATGATGTTCTCGAGGATCACGTGGTTTGGAAGGCGATATGTGAGCTTCTCGAATTGGAGCTGAGCTGGAACGTGGTCGGTCATCAAGGTCGCTTGTTCATCACTTTGAAGACGAATATTGCTAAAGCCCTCGGTGCCATTAGTCCTTCCGGCGTACCAGAAACCTTTTCAGAAAGTCAATAATTTGGATTTGTATAAGATTACACCGCACCTGCGGCCGCAAGGACAACCATGGTGACTGCAGCAGCACAGCTCAATGCAACCCATGTCGCACTCTTGTCCTTCGGCGGCTGTTCAAGTCATGAGGGCTGTGAATGGACTCAGTAGTAAAACATCACGTACCACAAAGCCGGGCACTTGAGTATAGTGAAGACATTCACCACTCTTGCACTTAAGTGTAATGTAGCCGTCACCGAAGATATCATGAATCAAATTATTCATTGCCGGTTCCTTGAATGTACAGCCGGATCTGGAATCGCATTCGAAGTTGGCTGGACCCTTTATCTCTTGGTCGAGGAACTCGCTGATATCTAAATCCTGTGAGTTGCGACCGACGATCAGTTCGCTGTCAAGCTCACCGACACTACCCGCTTCTCCGCAGAGCATCCGACCCGTCACACAGCTGCATTTGATGTTTTCACAGTCCATGGCCGTCTTGTTACTAGTGGAACCCGGCTGGAAGGAAGGCGTGCAATGGTCTAGAGCGCAGTAGAATGACTCCACCTTCCCGATCCAAAACTCGAATTGGCAAGTGTTGTTGTCGGCCTTGCAGGCGAAAGTAACTTGTGGTGGCCTCCCAGGTAGCATATCCAGGATCTTCTGGTCTGAGCTATGGTCAGGGTGTGTGCGAAACAAGTAGTCAAATACTCACTAGTCACGTCGCACATCTGCTGTGACTTCCGAACGGTTTGCCCGCCTTTGAAGCAGGTCATGTTTCGCGGAGCGTTCTCATCAAATGTCTGAATTCCAAGACTATCGAGAGGGAAGTTGGCACAGGCGTCATCCGTTTCGCAGACTGTTGAACAATAAGCATCGAACCGCCGGCGATCGTATTACGCACCATTGCAATTGATGCCGGTCCAACCTTCATCACATTCACATTCCTCACCATCAGGACGTGGCCGCCGGTGTTCGCCCTCAGCCAGTGAGCCGCATTCTACGAAGGATGCAAAGTCAATGCAACTGAGCTCGCCTAGTCAGAAGGCCACGTACGAGGCGTCAGGCAGTCGATACCACTCCACCCTTCAGGGCATTTACATTGTCCATCATATTCGCTACAAGTACCATACTGTGATAGGTGAGAGGTGAGAGGTGAGAGGTGGGGACTTGGTTAGCCTTGATTCAGCTGACAGCAAGGGAACAGACATTGCCGCATTTAAAGGCTGGAAGCTGGCAGTTGAAGCATGGCGGGCATCGTCTAGGGGCTACAGGGAGTGTAAGCGCACCGGCTACTGCGGCAACAAGTGTGACGTACGCAACGTTGCAGCGATGGGCTAAGTAGAGGATCAGCGAACAATCCAAAAAGAGTTTATATACTTGTACAGCTACTGAGTTTCCTCCACCCTTCAAGTCCCACTCGATTTCATCTACCACCGAATGGTTGAGTGAGACTTGCAGGGCGGTAGTGACACCAAAACCAAGTAGTAGGACTGAGAATGCACCACCAAGCCCATTTGCGCGTATTCGGTCGTGCCTCATCGCGAAGTCGGGCTTGGACCTCACAGCTGTAGTCCAAAAGTGTTGCTTTATAAACCACCACACGGGTGGAATGGGCGTTGGGACGTACGAATGAGAAGTAGCTGGAGAATTAAATGCAAACAGGGTGACTTCTAGGTCTCATTCTTGTATCCTATCTCCCCAAAGCAAATCGGTATACAGGAATCCCGGCTTGCATTCCATTATACCCCCTTGAGCAAATATAACTCGCTACACCTTCTCCTCAACGACATACTCGTGCAATCCCTTCCTTCATCTTCCCAGGAGTGCAGCAGAAACCTCAAGAGTCAAAGCAACACTCGGTCCCTGTCACGACCATGTCCCAACCAGCCTTGTCTAGACTGCCACATGAGATCTGGGAGCTCATTCTCCTTCAAGCGATAAGCAGCGAGTACTTAGATCCAGTGTGCCTATCGTCCAGATTCTGGGAGTTCCTTCAAAACACCAAAAACAGGGAGGAATTCGACAAGGCAGAGCGACTTCGCTTGCGATTGCGATGCGTGTGCTCGGGGTGGAGGCAAATTTTAGATGCAGAGAGCCATAGGTTGGTCGATGCGCGCCGCGGTTCCGGCGATCACCAGACAATCAATAGCACAGAAGCGATTAGGCGAGCACGCAAGGTCGAGAACGTGTCTCACCTGTCTGGCTTCTTGCGGCAAACTACACGATGGGAAATCTTGTGCAGCACCGCATTCACCGATTCTTCCGACCTCAATACCTTAGCCTGTAACATTCATCTCCATCCTCGACTGCGGTGCTTAATCCTCAAAATACGCCATGAAAATCAAAATGCCTTATCGCCACAACTTACCATCTCTTTGCTCTCCAACATTACTTTCTTATTCATAAGGACCCGTCAGCGTGACCCAACCATTTTGCACCTTGGGGGTGTTCCTGTCTCCCTTCCTGTCCTCCAGAGCCTTATCTGGTGTACCTGGTACAATGCTGAGCATCCCTTTCCAGTCGAGACCCTCGACCTTCCTTCTCTCCGTCATCTCTCGCTTATTACCGATCCTGTGTGCAACCGAATTCTCGAAATAGGAGCGAAATACTCGAACATCGTCTCATTTCACTTTCTCGCCGCTATAGACACGTATGCTCCCGTTCGCTTTCCTCCTCTCGATCACTTCCCGCGATTGGAGGAGCTTATGTTGAACAAAACATTCGACCCAAACGCACTCATACTGCTTCCAGCGGATCACCCACTCGAGCGTTTATATCTTCACCAAATTTCAATAACAGGGCTCCTCAAACTCGTCCCTAAACTCTTGAAAGAAAACCCGAGGCATCTTCGGCTCATTTATTTCGACGAAGTGTGGCTTTCCAGCATCCGGAATATAGGAGAAGCTTCACTATCGTCATTGAAAGCCCTGGCTGCCGAGGTCGAAGTTAGGCAAATCACCCTACATGATCGCTGCAATACAGAGCTATCAAATGTATTAAATGAGAGAGGGGGTGAATTCACAAGGTTGGGAGGGCTCTCTTTAGTAGCAGAATACGAAGGCTCTCCATCAATAATGACAACCGAAGAAAAGGACTGTGGCGGGCTCCTTTATTCGCGCATCAATGAGATCTACCCGTTCTGGTGGTAGCAGTAAGCTTCAATCTTCGTCTTGTTGCGCTGGGCTAACCGAACGTGTTCATGAAAATGTCTCCTTGATCATCAGAACAAGCCCCGACTCTTTACCATGCCCCCTCCGTCAAAGTTCTGTCTCCTTGATATCCATTACCTTCATAAGGACATCAACGTTCTATCCGACAACCGCGACCGGTTCTAGCGTCAATCTAGACTTGAAGAGAACATTACAAATGACTTGGTAGCGTTTCCGACAAAGTGTTTCGTTTTAGGGCCACAGTAGTCCACTATCGGGTAATATCTAGCAGTGAGGCTTAGGGAAGGAGGAATTTACTTAATCTAAACATTCCTTGATGTAACTAGTGCACACGCCGCGGTCTGAATATTCCTGAGTTGTATGTGATTTGTTGTACTCGTCAAGATTATTTGGTCATCAATTAACCTCTCGAACGAAAACCTGTACTGAGGAAAATTGGCGGCTCAAGATAATATCATGAAGTTTATCCAACTGATGCACAGTATTCATACATTATGTCATAGGGATTTCACAGTGGCTTGCGTTTATTACGCACATATATCAAATTCGATCTTGGTA